>LSRR01000310.1_pt1 | contig 55858 bp, 72 predicted proteins | sample 1162981 | NCBI WGS metagenome assembly LSRR01 (sample SAMN03256433, study PRJNA305521) | marine metagenome | biome: Estuarine; feature: Estuary; material: Brackish water; isolation source: iron chloride precipitation of viral particles from surface water samples | place: USA: Chesapeake Bay ... | reverse complement strand
CAGCAAAAAGAGTTATTACAGACTTTGGTATTAATGCAGTAGAGCCTACTCAAGCAGCTTTAAAAGAAACAGGTCAAGCTCCGTTAGGAACTATGGATATTGCTGGAGCTTTATTAAAAAGACCATCAACCTATACTCCTCTAGCATTTCCTATAGTAGAAGCTGTAATGACTCCTCCAGAATTTAATACTAGTCAAGATGAAGGTTTAGCTGCATTAGAAAGCACATATACTCCTAGAGATTTAAGACTAACTGGTGGTGAATTTACTCAAGGAGATTTAAGTCAAGAGGATTATACTAGACTTGCTTTAGAGGGTGGACTTCAATCACCCTTAACACCATTTAGATATGAGGAAGAAGATACTGTTACATTAGCTGAAGGTGGAACACCAGAAGCAAAAGAAGTTGATACTCAGGTTGAAGAAGATACTGTAGCATCTGAAGAGAAAAGAAAAGAAGAAGAGATACTTCAGAAAAGAAAAGCAGCATCGGAGGTGGATAAATTTATATCTAATACGGTAGGAGGGGCAGCATTAGGAGCTTTGGTACAGGGTGGATTGAATCAAAACCCTGCTGCTACTGCAACTCCATATGGTCAAGGAGCACAACCAATTAATACAGGAGGTAATTTTGGATTTAATCAAGGCGGTCTTGTTGGCTTGTCTAATGGTGGCAGCACCAGCACAGGCTCAAAAAAAAATTCTTTTAATCAAAGACAGGAACTAGTTTTTAATTTCTTTAAAGAGAAAGGATATCCTGATGAAAGCATAGCTGCTATAATGGGAAATATAGCAGTTGAGGCACCTACCTTTAAATATTCTGAAAAAGAAAAAGGAGGAAAGAAAGGTAGAGATCAGGGAATTGGTTTGTTTCAGTTTACAGGAGGTAGACAAGACGATTATAAAAAATATTTAAGAGATAATAAATTATCAGATAATGCTATTAATCAACTAGAGTATGTTCATGAGCAAATGACTAGTGATTCTAAAGATGAACTTTCTTATGATGTTGGTGTTAAAAATAGAGAAAGACTAAGAAAAGTTTTACTAGGTAAAGGAATGGGAGCAGTAGAAGACAGGGCAAAATTGATATCAGACATTTTTCTTCGTCCCGGCAAACCTCATATTGAAAGAAGAATGGAAGAAAGTTTAAATATGTATGATATGATTCCTCGACAAGATAAAGTAGGAGGAGGACTTAGCCCTTATTTTGAAGGTAAAGTTATTGGTCCCGGTGATGGACAATCAGATCAAGTTTTATTTGATGTAGAGGGTAATGATCCAGATATGGCGTTGTTAAGCCCTGATGAATATGTTATACCTGCAGATGCGGTGGCTATGATTGGTAGTGGATCATCTAATGCAGGTGCAAAGAAATTAGATGGCTTTGTTAAAAATATAAGAAAAAAAGCTACAGGAAAAACAAAACAACAAAAGCCTATTAAGCAAGGCTTAGAATCATTTCTAGCATAGGATGAAATAAATGGTCGTTCTTATTGGTGATCAACAACAGTATTTGCAAAATACAGGCCAGACTTCTTCCACAGGTGTGGGTAGTGGTTTGGTACAGCCAACAGCAATGCCTACAGCTACGGTGTCACCTTCCGTAACTCCTCCAGTTCCTCCTCAACCTATTAGTCTTGTTAATAGAACTCCTCAAGGACCAGCACCCCAAACTTCTTTGCAAACTCCTTTAAGTTCTTTACCTCCTACTCCAACAAGCGGTAAGGGAGGTATGGGTGTGCCAGCACAACCCTCCCAACTATCTACTGGTATGTCTACTACATCAGCTTTGCCTACCTCTCTGCCATTTCAAAGACCAAATTTAGTTCAACGTAGTTCAACGGATGCTATTAATGCTTCAGTTCCACCTGTAAGATCAGGTAAAGGTGGTGGAACACCTGCTCAACCAACAGGAGTTAATAGTTTATTTTCTACTTCTTATACTCCTACTGTATATGATACAGGTGATGCATACAGTGGATCAGATTATGTAGATGAGTTTTTTGATATAGGTTCAGGCAATACAGAATCTCTACAGGCGTTGTCTACAGCTATTCAACCGGGTGCAATTGTAAGTGCGGATGAGGAAGATATTGGTCCTACAGATGCTGAAATTCAGGAACCAAAACCGGGAGAACCACTTACTGGTTTAGACGACGATGATAATGATAATGATGATTAGGATAAATAATTGAAGTTAATTAAAATAGAACCTAATTGCCTTGAGGCTACTTGGCCTTATGTTGTTGAGTTTATAAAAAAACCATTAAAGAGAACACAAGGTGAAAGAAGTTTAAATGATATCTACCAAGAACTACTATCAGACTATTTACAATTATGGGTTGGTGTAAATGAAGAGGATGGAATTTTAGGTATTTGTATAACACAACTTATTATTTATCCACAATATAAAGTTTTGGCTATGCCTTATATAGGTACAAAACCACATACAATTCACAAATGGTTTGATTATGGAATGAGTGAAGATTCTCCAATTATTAAATTTGCAAGAGAACTAGGTGTAAAAAAACTTGAAGGATATGCTAGGGATGGTTGGTTAAAGTTTACACCTAAATATGATTTTAAAAAATATACAACAGTTATTACAAGGGAACTATAGAATGTCTGTAAAAAATATTGTTTCTAAATTATCTACTCCAGAAAAGATTGAGCTATACAATTGTTTGTATACTGATCTTGCTGGTAAAGGTATAGGAGGAGATACTGAACTAGCTCATGTCAATACTGAGGAAATGCAAGTTCTCCGAGACATGGGTGGGTCTGGTACAGTCAATCCAAATACAGGATTAATTCAGTTCATGGGTGGTAGTCCGGGTGGTTCTCCTGCACCTGCTCCCTCATCAACCGTTACCAAAGAAACTATTCCTGAAGAATTAAAACCATATGTTACTGATGTTCTAGAAAAAGCACAAGCTCTTCAAGAAAGAAGAGAAGAAGAAGGATATGTTCCCTTTGCTGGTCCTCGTATTGCTAAATTTTCTCCAGAGCAGGAACAAGCTTTTGCGGGAGTACAAGCTCTACAGGGAGCAAGTCAACCATACTTTAGAACGGCAGAGGCATTAACAGCCTCAAGTGCATTAGCCCCTAATACAGCATCTGTTGGTCAGTTTATGAATCCCTATATTCAAAATGTAATAGATATTCAAACAAGAGAGGCGGAAAGGGCGGCTGATGTTGAAAGACAACGATTAGCTCAAAGAGGTGTGGAGGCTGGAGCATTCGGAGGCTCTCGTCAGGCTATTTTAGAATCAGAAGCAAATAGAAATCTTCAGCAAAGACTTGGAGATATTCAAGCTAGAGGACTAGCAGCAGCATTTGAGGATGCACAGAACAGACTTGCACAACAAAGAAATAGAGAAAGAAGTGCTGGAACACAGTTTGCTTCTTTGGCTACTACAGTACCGGGACAAACTCTTAGAGAGCTAACTGCATTAGAAACTGTTGGAGCAACTAGAAGAAATGTAGGACAACAGGCTCTTGATATTGCTCAACAAGAATATGAAGTTGCTAGAACATTTCCTGAAAGAACTCTCCAAGATTATCAATCTATTATTAGAGGATACTCTGCCCCCATTCCAGCTAGTACTGTTCAGAGAGCAACAGGAACTACAGCAACACCATCTGCCTTACAACAGATTGGTGGTCTTGGATTAGCTGCTCTTGGTACGGCTGGTGCATTTGGTGCATTTAATAAGAAAGAGGGTGGACTAGTGGGTCTTGCTGGTGGTGGTAAGATTGGAAAGTATTCTAATGGTAGAAGCATTGGTGGTCCGGGTATTTTTGGTAATGCTCAACAATATCAAATACCCTCTATTTCTGTTATTAATCCGGGTCCACAGTTTTTAGATCAAACTAGAACAGCAAAAAATCTGCAACTAGAAAGAATGAGAGAAGCATTTCAGGAAAGAGAAAGACTAAGACAGCAGCAAAATCCTTTGATAGTGCCGACACAGACGCAAGAGAGTAAAGATTATTTAACAGCACTAAAAGGTATTGATTTTGCCAAACGAAAAACTGATGTAGAAGAAGCATATGCTAAAGAAGAAGGTGATATCGAAAGAGATAAGTATCTTGCCCTTGCTAAAGCAGGTCTAGGTATATTATCAGCAGACCCTGCAGGTAAAAACCCTCTTCAAACAATAGCATCTGGATTTTTAGAATCCAAAGCATTGGAGGATTTAAAAGATAGTTATAAAGATGAAAGAAAACTGTTAAGAGAACGAAGAAAAGATTTACAAGGCATTGAAGATAAGAAGCTAGCAAATATGGCTGGAGTGGCTAATTTAACACAGGCTCAAGCTGATGCTGTAAGAAAAGCAGAAATTGCTAAAATAACTAATAAAATGGGAACGCTTGATGATAAACAAAAATTAGCAGGAGCAGTTGGTAAAGCTACTGATAGTGTAGCTAATCTCTCTGTTAAGATAGGAGAAATTCAAGCAGATAGCAAATATAAGCAATCCCTAGCTTCTGCTAAGAAAGCTGATCAAACGTTACAAAATAAATTTCAGAGAGAAAAAGAGGCTTTGAAACAAGCTACCGAGCTTATTAATAGTGCTCCCTTTATGCAAACTTCTGAAAAGAAAAACATTGATGGTACTACATCTTTAGTATCACAAATTAATAAAAGTAATTTTAGAGGCACTTTTGGTCCTAAAGCGGAAGTACAAGCTGTAGAAGAGAACATAACACTTGTTAGGTCATTGATGGGTACACTGGCTAGAGAAGCTGGAGAGGACGGTGCTAGTATCTCTGTTGCGTTTGGTGGTAAAGTACTAAGAACTCCTAATATATTAGTTGATAGAAAAAAGATAGAACAATTATATAAGGAATTTTTAAAAAGGAAAAAGACTGTAGGTTCCTCGACAAAAAAGAGGCCGGATCCGCCAGACGGTTCGGTTCAAATTAATTAATAAATAGGAATATTAAATGGCTGAAATAACCTATAATCCAGAGAGTGGGATAGGACATAGGTTGGAAGGTAATAAGTATATTCCAACTGAAAAAGCAGTAAACCCCGACACAGGACAAGTGTATCTATATAATGGAAAAGAGTGGAAAGAGGTTCCTTCTAATCTTCTGAAACCTGAAGAAAAAAAAGAAGAGGCAGAAGTTCCTACTTTAACACCACCAACTCCTGCAGAGACTCCTCCTGTTCCTTCAGAAACTCCTGCTGTTACTACAGAAACTCCTGCTGTTACTACAGAACCTCCTGCTGTTCCTGCAGAACCTCCTGCTGTTCCTGCAGAAACTCCTGCTGTTACTACAGAAACTCCTGCTGTTACTACAAAACCTCCTGCTGATGCTGGAAAAGATAAGGTTTTTGGATTTGCGGGAAAGACTATAGGTGACAGATTTAGAGAATTATATGAAAAAGTTCAAAATAACACTGCTGCTCCCTATGAGATGGCAGAATATATTAGATTGTTTAATTCTTATTCACAGTATAAGGCAGCATTGGTTAATGCTATGGTGGCTAAAGATGTAGCATCAACACCTATTGAAATAGTCAAATCTCTGACAACATTTACATCACCTGAGGCAGCTAAAGCAATAAAAGAATCTCCTATTGGTGAAGTAACAAAAAAAATTAACGAAGTATTAGAACCTAATTTAAATGATGAAGAGCAATTAATTAGAGAGTTAATAGGGTTATCTACTATAGCTGGTTTAGGTAAAAAACTTTTTAAAGATGGATTAGAGTATATAGCAAAAAAAAGAGGAAAAGAATTTTCTGATAAAATAAAAAGAAGAGTAGCATTAACTGGTGCTGGTGCAGGTGCTACTCAAGGTATTGTGCAGTACACAGATTTTGATAAGGGAGAGCAAGCATTACTTGTTGAGTTTGCTACTAATGCTGACATGGGACTTGTAGAAAGTTTACCTGAACCTGTAGTTGAGGCATTTAAGAAGTTTAGAGTAAATCCAAATGATCCTGCTAGAAAACAGGAGTTTCTTAAATATATTGGAGCAATAGCAGATACTGCTGTTGGTTCAGCTTTGTTTTCAGCTATAGGATATAGTGGTAAAAAACTATTTACTAAACAAAACATTGCTAGGTTAAACACTGCTACAGGAAAGTTGCTTCGTCCAGTAAAGGATATTGCTGCCAAACTAAACACTTATGCGGGAAGACTATTACGATCTGATGCTAATCTTCCGCAACCTTTAGCGGATGCTGCAAGAAAAAGAACTAGAGCAGCAGCAGGTTATGAAATTGAAATTAAAAAACAAATAAAAGATTTAGAAAGATTAATTAAAGATAATGATGTTGATGAAGATATTATAAATGAATATATAAATACAGGTGCTAAAAATAGACAACCTTATATTGATAAGGGTGTTCCTGAATCTGTGTTAGTTCAGGTAGATAATATTAAAAAACAAATTAAAGATAATGAAGAATTAATTAATACTCAATTAGGATTAACAGGTAAGGCAAGAATTGGAGTGAATAGAGATCAAAATGGTTTCTATTTATCTAGAACTTTTGAATCTGCTAACAATCCTAAGTATTATGCTGAAATTAAAAAAGCACTTCTAGATAAATCTCCTGATCCTGTTTTTCTTACGAAGGTAGAGAATGCCAGAGCATATCTTAGAAATCAAGGTGTTGATGCTAATGATGTTGATAGTGTTATTACTAGCATGGTTTATAGATTGTCTAAAGAAGATAGACCTCTAATAGATAAAATATTTAATGGCACTGCACAACAAGCGTATCGTCCTGCAACTTTAAAAGTTTTGAAAAGAAAACAAGATTTAGATCAACCTATATTGGATTTACTAGGTGAAATTAAATCTGGTAAGCAGAATCTTGCTACTAGCTTAATACAACAAAATAAATTAATAGCAGAATTAAAATATTTAAAAGATGTAGAAAAATTTGCTAAAGAAAATATAGGTAAGGACGTAGACTTGAAAGGTTTTTTTCCTAGATTACCTGCAGTAAAAACTACCTTTAAAACAAGTGATGCTGCAAATATTGAATTTGGTTTAGAGCAAGTTGCCAAAGATGCAATTGGAAAATTTGGCGGTGACTCACGAAAAATATTAAAAGATATTTATACAAGTCCTTATATGGGTAGAGCTATTAATCAAGGTCTTGATGTGTTTAATAGCTCTGGTAAATTTAGAGGCATCTGGGTTAATGCTGCATCATTAGCACAGGCAAAAGAAACTTTACTTGATCTACCTGCATATGCATTAAATCTTATTGGTTCTACTCAAAGTCTTGTTGCTAATGGTCATTTTCTAAATCCCGTTGCTTATAAAGCAGCAGTAAAAGAAATAGGAACTTTAGCAAACCAGCTTACTTTAAAAAATCCTAAAGCCGTTGAAAAATTAGCAAAGCTAAGATCGCTTGGAGTTATTGAGCAGGATGTTACAGGAGAATTGATAAAAGCTGGTGCTGCTCAAATGCAGAATGCCATTGGTAGAGTTGGTAGAGCTTATCAAAAAACAATGAGTAAGCTAGGTTCTTTGTATGGTCAACCTGATGCATACTTAAAATTAGTTGCTTTTGAAAGTGAGCGATCAGCTTTAAAGAAGATATTTAAAGAAGGACCATCAATAAATAATATTATGAGAGATCGTAATGTTAATCGGAGAGAAGCTAAAAAAATATATGATAATGATTTAGATGAAAGAGCCGCTAGATATGTAAGAGAAACTATGCCTACATACGGTGATGCTGCTCCAATAGCTAGAGAATTAGCTAAGACTCCTGTAATTGGTAACTATGTATTATTTCCTAGTGAGGTAATAAGAAATACTAAAAATATTTTAAAGACTAGTATGAGGGATATAACCGAGGGAATAAAAACAAAAAATCCTGCATTAATTGCACATGCAGCAAGAAGATTTGCAGGTGTTGGAGTTGCTGCTGGTGGTTGGGATATGGTTGCACATCAAAATGAAAATGCTTATCAAATAACAGAAGCTAATAAAAAGTTTGTTAATGCTGTATCTCCAGATTGGACAAAAGGTTCAAAACAATTTTATCTCCAGCCATTTGTTAAAGATAATAACCAGAAAATCCCTCGAATAACGACTAGATATATCGGCTCTACATCTGCTGATACCTTTGATTTGCTTAAATCACCTCTTCGTTTGCTTCAAGCTAAGTTAGTAACAAATGGATTTGTTACTGACTCTGAAATAGATGATGCTATAGGTAATGCAACAAAGGGACTTATTAGTTCATATGTGTCTCCTAAATTTTTAACAGAGGCCTTAGTTAATGTTGTAAGCGGAACTAATTTAAAAACAGGTAAACCGATTTATGATGAAGCGGTAGGAGCTACAACAAAAGATAAAATCTTAGCGGCATTGGGGGAAGTTGGAAAATATCTAGAACCGGGAACTTATAAAGCTGTTAGACAGTATATTGAGTCAGTAAGTTCAGAAAAACTCTTAGGAAAAGGACAAGGGCAAAGAGCTTCTGGCTTTCCTCTAAGTTCTAAAGACTTAGAGTTTTATTTTAAGACAGGTATACGTCCAGTAACTTTAGATGTTCAAAAATCTATGGGATATGATATGTCCAGTAGATTAAAAGCTATAGCTAAAACAAAAGATAATTTTTTAGCTGAAGTAAGAAAACTTCCAAGAAGAGAAATAACTAATGAAGATGTAGATAATCTTTTAAAGAGTTACAGAGATTTACAAGAACGTAAATATAGAGGTATGCAGAAATTTACACAAAGACTTAATGAATTTAAAAATGTTTCATATTATGAAATACCTAAAGGTAAGACTGAAATTGATTTAAAAAATAAAAAAACACTAGGCCCGGGTGGCGTTTTAGAAGCAGCTACAGATAAGTTTTGGTATAATCCTAATGACAAATCAATCTTACCATTAGTTGCAGATACTGCAAGTAATGTCAAAAATGGAGTATTCATACCTGATAATTTAATTGGAGATATGAGTATATTTAAAGCTTTAGAAGATAGGCAGGTAAGACCTGAAGTATCTAATAGATTACAACAAGGACTAATAGATATATTTTCAGAATACATTCAAAAGCCTTTGGTAGGAGTAGAGGATTAGTTAATGGAACTAGATGTAAGAATGATAGTTCAGATTGGGGCGGTCATTGCTTCATTAGCTGGTGCATGGGGGTTGGTTCGATCTCAGGTGGCAACTCTTAAACAACGACAGGACGAACAAACAAAATATCTTGATGAGTTGAATAGAGAATTAGATGCAGCAGAAAACTCAGTTTCTGTTCTGCGTCAACAGATAGCCGTTCTAAATAATATATTAAGTCCTAGTAATTTAGAGGAACAGAATAGATGGAGGGGTTCAATTTCTGAAAGAATAAAAAAAGCAGAAGTAGAGATTACCTCTCTACATAAGATGCACAACGGAAGACATCCTAAAATAGAAACTTAAAATAAAAATTTAACAAGGTTAATATAAGGAAATAACATGACCACACCCCCATCAGTTACAAAATTAGGAAGACATGAACCATTTGAATTACAGGTGGTGCGTAATCAAATAGAAAACCATAAAACAGTTTTTAAGTTTGGCTTTAATCCAGACGTAAACGGTACAGAAGAAACTATCTGGGATGTAGGTGGTATTTACGCCTATCCTAGTTCTGCCGTTGCTATGACTGTAACAACAGATGCCGGTACACCAGCAAACGATAATGGTGTAAAGGTAATAGTCTTTGGTTTGGATGAAGATTACAACGAAGTTAATCAGGAAGTAACTCTTGCTGGTGCTGGTACAGCTACAACTACACAGACATTTCTTCGTGTCTTTCGTGCTTATGTTAGCGGATCACAAGCACCGACAGGCAACCTGAACATCACCAACGGTGGGACGACATATGCTCGTATTACTCTTGGTGAGAATCAGACGCTGATGGCTCTGTGGACTGTTCCTGCTGGGTACACAGGATTTTTAGATCATGTCAACATTGCTACTGGTACGACTAACGCTAACCAGTACGTCACTGCTCAAATTGTCCAACGTACACAGGGCGGTGTGTTTCGAGTTATGATGAAACAGACCCTTGGTTCAGGCGGTGTTGCAGATTTTATTCTACGTTATCCTATTGAAGTATCTGAAAAAACAGACCTAGAAGTAAGAGCAGAATCTTCTGGATCAAACAACCTTATTTCTGCAAACTTTTCTATAGTTTATGTTAAGAATGAGTCTTAATAATACCAAAATGCTCTGTAAGCCCGTATAAGCCTCACTGGTAGATTTAGGGATTGTTCTGGTGGGTAGGTAGCCGAGGCTGTCTTTACCCCTACTCAGTGGTCAACGTAGGGAGTTATTTTTCTGTTATCAGTCAAATTTACAACGCTTTACCATCTCATCGACCTGTTCTTTGCCAAGAACCTCCAAAGCAGAGACAATAAGATTAATTAATTCTTCCTTACTTATATTCTTTCCTTCTTCTACTTTGTTACCTCTAACTCTAGACAGAAGTTCTAGTGCTTTGATGGCACTGTTGGTGTGTCCATTTGTTTTAGCAAAGGTATATTGATCTTCAATCTCTGCTACAACATCCACACTGGTCTTGAGTTCTCTGGATAGCTCTTCAATTCTTTCTACAATAAGATCATTCTGTAGAAGACGGTATCCTTGATTATATGCTGACCGATCAGAATAACCTGCACTCTTAGCTGCATCCGTAGCATTGTTGTTTAGTACATATGCTTGTGCAAATTTTTCCTGCTTCTCTGTCAGCACTACTCTATTCCTCCTACCGTCTTGCGAACAATGTCTTCGCTAATCCCATTTAAATAATATACCTCTAAAGCTTCAACAGGTTCTTCCTTTGTAAAGAATCTATGATACTCATTAGGTTTAACTGAGGTAAACTGTCCATCGTGTAACGGTGTTACATCTACTAGATCATAATCATTCTTTTGAACTTCAATAAATAGATTGCCCTTTATAACATAAAACATATTCCATTTATATTCATGTTTATGGAGAGAGCAGAAAGCATTTTTATTTATTTTTATTCTGTGTACCTCAATCATAGAGGTAACTAGAAGAGGCTCTGTCGATCCCCAAACCTTTCCCATAATCATATATCAATCCTTTTTCTTTTTAGAAATTCTCTGATCTACTAGTCATAAGTTTAAAATCTTTTCATAAGGTTGTAGTTTGTTTGTATCTGATATGCTCCATAACTTAGAAACCAGAGTTCCTTCTCCGTAAAAGTTGATGTTTAAATTAACATCTTCTTTTTCAAAAAGCTTTTCACAATCTTGTGCCATCGCTAGAAGTTCTCCCGTTGTCCAGAAGCTTTCGTCATCGACACCCACCTTCAGATATTTAGGTTTACCCTCTTCGGTAACTTCTTTCTTTTCCTCTTCGGAAGGTTCAGGCATAGAGCAATCGTATCCAAACAAGTGAAATTCTCTAAATCCTAGAGTGTGCATAATGCCAATAGACCGCATAGCAGCACAGGTTCCACCAATAATCATGGTTGCTCCCTCTTTTATACCCAAGTTCTCGTCAACCTTAACTGAACCATCTATAACTTTTTCTTGAATATTTTCTTGCAGTGCATTGGTGTATGCATGCCATCCTACAATGTTAGATGTTTTCTTTCGTAGTAAATCTACCACAGATGGATCGGTCATAGATGCAGTCATGAACAAAGTTTTGTCATCAATAGTTTTAAACAAATCTTTTCTAACGACACCATGTGTACTAACGCCAGAGATTGGGCGGGGGTCGAGAATGACACAGGCAAATGGTTGAATTTTATTCTTTAGCAGATCAGGATACGAATGCTTTACACATACAACCTTTGCTCTATTCTTTCCTACATTTTTGATAGTCTGCTTAACCTTCTTCCAATCAGTACTTTTACCGCCTGAGATAATAATAGCCACATCATTATTTGCTTTTGCTTTTGTAATCCAAGTATCAATAACAGATGTATTCTTTTTAACATTATTAAGAATATCTTCTTTAGGCATACAGTCTCTTGGCTGCACCACAATAGGTGCTCGGCTAAACTCAACAGGTAGATCAGGCAGATCGTCATCTGTTAGCACCACTGCTAAATGAGTTATACCTCCTTCAACAATTCTATCAGAGGATGGTAGAACCTTTTTTCTCTTCTCTACCTTTTCTATAATTTTATTAACGCCATAGAACTCTTCACCGGGATCATTACCATTAGGGTCTTTAGAAACAAAGTCATCAAAGACTACCACACTACTTTCTTTCAGCATGTCATAATCATGATTAACGGTATCTTCTGAATGACCACCATCAATGTAAGCAAAGTCTACTTTCTTTTGCTGTAGTGTGTGCTTTGTATCTCCCTTGAACAATTCAAAATTAAATGTTCTACCTTTTGATTTACAATCTTTCTGGTATTGATTCAGCCTATCTTCAACTGCAGCAAATAGGTTGTGCTGCTTGCTGTTTAGCTCCTTCTCGTCAAGCTCAGTTGTTGCATCTTCAAACAGATCATAACCATAGTACGTTACTTCATCAGAAGATTTGAATGCAATCTCGGCCATCTGAATAGCTCTACCGCCATTCCATGTACCTGTCTCCGCAATTGTTTTGGGCTTATAGTGATCCACCAACTGTAGAAGTTGTCCGTATCGTTTAGGACCATTGACATCGGGAGCAACTGTCTGTGAAATATTTTTCTTCTTATTACCTTTATAATGTTTTACATATTTCGACAGAGGGAATAAATCAAAAGCCTGATCTCCGTTGATCGGGTCTTTAATATCTGCATTGCCTGTCCAATCCATAAACTTCAGACCGTGAGCCTTGTAGATAATAAGCAGACGCTCGAAAAGAAAACCGTCATGCCATTCTCTATAATTTAAAACCTCTCCAGTAATATAAGCACCCACAAGATCGCCAATAAACTCTAGAGAAACTTCACTGTTTAGATTAAAACCAATGAACGATGTTTCACTATATGTAAAATTCTTTCTTCCTAGATGTACCAAATCTACATCTGGTAGTGCTTCTAGAAAAGATGTTTTAGATAAGTCTTTATGTGTGGTAGTATCTGCATCTAGCCACACAAGCCAATCAGGTGAGTAGCCTTCCTTATCGGCTTTTGCCTTTCTTTCAAAGGCACAATCAGCTATTGCAAATACTTTGTGACAAAACTTAATAGCGTCTGTACGCCAGTTGTATTGCTTTGTCTCAGGAGACATGCCATTAAACTTTTTATATGTATCTCTAAATTGATTTAATTCTTCTAGATCATTTAGATTTCTAAATTCAATGTTCTCATTATCTGGTAACTTCTTTGTGTTGATATCAAAGTCATGATAATAAGCAATCAATTTAATTGATGGCTCCCAGTGTTCAGCGGCAGTGAATACCATCTTCTCTGCATAGTCATGCCAGCCCTGCTCTGAGAAGGAGGTAACGACTGTTACTGTTCTTAAATTACTCATAAGTTTTGTTCCACTTTATTGTTTTAGTTTTTCCTATCACTTCGTCTATCTCAATAGCATCTCTAAAGTTTGTCCATTCCAAAGCATACTTTGCATCAATTAGTCTTTGAGGTTTCCATCCGGGGAACCAAGGCCCACCTGTAGTGAAGTGAACATTCTTTGCTTCAATCTCATGATGTGAATGTCCATCCAACCAATTCCATTCTTCGGGAATATCACCGATCAAATCATTGGATAGCCATTGAAAGTTATGTAGGTAGTATCCTGTTTTTAAATTAACATCATCAACGGTCAAATTTTGGTGGGCTTCATGCTCACAGTTCCAAAGAACAAAGCTCGACCAGTTCTTTCTATTATACTGTGTTTGAACTTGATCGTCCATCTTTGTTTTAGCCGTTGGATTATAATTGTGTTTAACGCACCATATAGCTTTATCTTCTCTATAAGCGTAATCAAATACCTCTATGATATCTGATCTAACCATCATATCACAATCCATAAAAAGAGCAAGCCCCTTCAGATTATTTACAAAAGGAACTAGAAATCTTGTAAAGGAAAACTCTGTAGAGAACGGTTTATTGTCCTGTGTATCTAATCTAACGCTGTTCTCTAATTTAAATGATCTTCTAAAGAAGTTGATGCGTCGAAGGGTGGATTGATCTAGAGCCACTACACTGATAGGCTCTGAGGCAGTATCCAATATAGACTCTCTTAATACTTCATACGCTTGGTGTTCCTTATTGTCATACCCTATATACACTGTAGGGATATTGCTCATTTACCCTGCCCTCTGTATCTTTTCCAATTTCTTTTTTTATGTTTGTTAGTTGGTTTACAGTTTGTGGAATGACCTATCGAAGTTCTCATATGTCTGTCGGTATCTATCTTGGTTGATAGGCCAATAGTTTTTGTAGATGCCATTAAATAATCCTTATAAATAAAAAGAGCCACCACACACTGGGTGCAGTGGCTCGTTAGTTTAATTAATATTAATTGTTTTAGCTTGTTCTTCTAACGGAACAATAACATCAATGGTGATTCTTAACACCCCATCAACATAATCACAATTAGATATCTCTGTGTTGTCAGACAAAAGAAACTCTCTTTTGAATTGACGCTTTCCAATTTTTTGCACAACTGTAACGGCATGGTTGCTCTCATCTGAGGGTTCAGATCGGCCAGATACAATAAGAACATTTTCTTTTTGTTCTACCTTAAGCTCTTCCTTTTTAAATCCAGCTAAAGCCAGTTCAATTGTAACTTGTTCTTGAACATTATCGGCCACACCTAGCCCCAATTCTTGGATAGAATTTTTATCCATCTTCGTAACATTGTAAGGGGGATAAGACGATTGATTAGACATGTGGATACTATTCAAAGTATAGTCATGAATGTTATCAAACAGCCTGTCTAGACCAACTGCATTTGTTCTGATTTTATTAAAATGATTGTTTAAATCCATATAAAATTTCTCAATACTCATTTTACTTCCTTTCTTTAAGCAAAGTTAATGTGCTACCAATCTTTAGTTAAGAATGGGTAGCTTTCCACAGTACAATCTTCCCACTTAGAAAGAGCATATTCTTTTGCCTCTTCTTCAGTTGGAAAGAGCAAGGGACCAACATTCTCGTGTGATCCCTTTGGATCATAGTCTAATACCCAACTATATCTAGAACCTACTTTTCTTTTAATACCATACATTATATACACACTTTTATAGTTATGTCAAGTATTTATTTGGCACTCTCGGCAGGACTCGAACCCGCAACCTACAGATTAGAAATCTGTTGCTCTATCCAATTGAGCTACGAGAGTTAAACTCCACACACTCCTCCTGTGCCAGCTATCTCACAGATATCATGTGTTTGAATATTCTCTTCAAACTCTTCGCCAAGTTTATCTACAGCTTCTTTGTAAGGCACAACGGTTAGAGGTTGACCTCCTCGACTACCATCAGGAAAGCAAGTGAACCCTCTCAACCTGTGTGCATACTTAGCAAGAGTATTTGCAAAAGGAACAACGAGGTCTTCGTTATTTCCTTTTGATCCCCAAGCGGGTAGATTAATTGTGCTGGAGATTGACATGTCAACATACTCTTGAATGTTTGCTTGGAATGAAAGCCTACGCTCATAGTCTGTAGCCAAGTCCATAGCCGATTCAATCGAATCAGGATCAGCCCCATAAAGATCAATCATTTCTTGAGCGGCACTGTCTACAACATACTGATAATGCCATCTACGGTTCTTGAGATACCTACGTTTATAGGCTACAGCAAAGATAGGTTCAACACCAGTTGAGGTTCCGGCAATGATGCCGATAGTTCCTGTTGGTGCTACTGCTCGTTTAGCCACAGGTCGAGAGATTCCTAACTGATCAGAGAAACTATCCGAAACTCTATCAGACTCAGACTTATAAATCTTTAGCCAACGATGCATCTCTTCTGTGGTTTCATATCGGCTTCCTCTTTGGATCAACCACTCATGTAATCCCATCAGTCCCAGACCAAGCCTACGATTCTTTTCCCTTGTTTTATAAACTTTATGGTAAGGCAGTTGCGCTCTCAATGTACCACAAATAAGAAACTTGGTTGCTAGTTCAACGACATTTCGTAACTGAGAAACATCAGCAATCCTAGCAAAGTTAAGGCTTCCCAAATTGCAAACATCGGAATCATCACCGCCATCAGGAGCATTGTGGTTGTTTGCTGTAACTTCTGTACAAGCATTTCTAAGTGTTTCATTTTCTTTCTCAAAAAAGTTAAAACTAAATCCCGGTTCGGCAGTGGACAGAGCTTGTCTGACATTGCTCAGAAATACATCTCCTACCTCTCCAGTTTCCCAATAGTTCAACAACCATTCAGTATCATAGTTTACACTGATGTTTGTCATATCAAGAGGAGCAGGAAAATTAAAGTCATCTTGCTTTACATCAAACAGGGATTGTCCTGTGTTTCCGATAGGCATATCTTTCCAGTTCTTAGAAAGAAGAAACTTACCAATGTCTTCATGCTTCCAATTTAAACTAGCATAGATAGCAGAGCGACGACTACCACCCTGCATAACCCTTCGACCAATCTCATTGATCATCTGCATCTTAGGCAAAGGACCACTAGCAATACCACCAGTACCTCCTAGCTCCTTACCCTCCGCTCTATACACAGAGTAGTCTGCCCCAATACCACCTCCTGTCATTAGACAGGACTCTGCTTTCCATGAAAGGTTAGCCCAATCTTCTCTGGTATCTTCTTCACAGTCTAATAGGTAACAATTATTAAAAAACTTTTTATCTCTACCAGCATAGTAAAGGTAACGTCCTCCCGGTATAAATCGAAGCTCTGCTATATGACTAATCAATTCATCCTTTTCAGACTTCCTAAGATTTTCCTGACATACATCCTCTACAAGAGTAGCAGCAAGCTCATGCATTGTCTCTGCTCCCTTGTGGGCATACTTTGTATAAAAAATAACTTCTGAAAACTTAGATCGAAACTGTGGATTTTTATTAGACTTAAACATAGGTGCTATTTCCCCTCATCTGGATAATCAAATTCTAAAATCATTTCTGCATACTGAATAATCTTTTTAATATCTTCTGCCCCTCCCTTCGATTTGTGTCGAGTAATGTACTTAATAATATTACCTTCAAAGAAACTTAGTCCATTAGCAGAAATATATTCTGCCGGTTGAATCTTGAAGTTTCGATAGTGATTACCACCAACCTGTGAATCAAGACTTTTATCAGAACTCATAACTTACTCCTATTGGTTATGCAATAAGAAACTCATATGCTTTCGTAGTTTGCTTTTGTTTTTACTTTCCAAAAGACGAAAAGCAAAACCCCTTACCCTGCTAGCATTAACATTAGCAAGATCACACACTGTCTCAAAATTGTCAATGGTTGAAACAACAGAAGAGAAGAACCATGCAACGGCCTCCTCTTTTTCTTTAGAAGATTTATCTTGGCACACATCAATCAGTGCTTGAATGATAACACCGTTGAATAATGCAATATAAGGATTTTCAGACTTGTCTACAATTTTATCCTCTAATATATCTTCAAGTTCGTCATCCGTGTAATTTAAAAAAATATTCTGCATCTACTACTGCCAAAGGTTTTTTATTATTCTTTTTTATAATTAACAATGGCTCATGCTTGCCAGAGTTATCTTGTGATTGTGTGTATGCATTCCAAACATTTAACTTTTCTTGGTTCTTACATTCTATAGAGTAGGGAAACTTTTGTCGAGCAGCTTTTGCCATAATCAAATCTTCTCCACCAGCACCCATACTCCTGCTCTCTATATCTTCATCTGATATATCTAAAACTTTTATTAGTGTATCTCTTACCCATTGCTGTAAACGTCTACCCTTTGCTTTAGCACTTTGGGTTTTCATTTAATTTCCTCGACCTTAGGTTCTAAGTGAACTTCTGTGAGATATACGATCCCGTTGTTATAATTAAACTTACGAAGTCCACCACCGCCGTTGCTATCAGCCCAGCAAGTATACTTAAAAGAACAATAGCGGCAAGCAGTACATAACTGACGATTGCCAGACTTACCATAAGGAACATCCCCATAGCATTTAGGGGGGGTTTTATCTTTATCCAAGTATTCTTTAACAGTTTTGATTTTACTTTGAACATCATGTAATTCCATAGAATGAACATCTAGTAGGGCCAACTCTCCTGACTGTTTATCTATAGCAAGAAATGCTCCCTCTGTGTCTCCCTCACCTTTTAAATATCCTGATAGCTGGCTGATGTATCCAAATGGATCATCGTCACAGAGTGTACGCTCCTTAAACTTTTTAAATCCATAGGAAGATGCACTCTTAACATCCACAGTCACTCCATCAATTCTACAATCCTTATGCCCTACCACACCATCAATCACAACTTCTTTTTGTTGCTCTGTTACCTCATGGCCAGAAGCATAACATAAAAATAGAACAAGCTCTTCCAACACATGACCATATAGAAATCTAATCTGATCATAGGGCTGCATCTCATCCACTCTCGGAACTTCTTTTAGATCATACCAAAGCTGACGTAGGGGTTTACCAATGTTAGATATTCTTAGATATGGTTTTCTATTTGTTCTATCTTCTTTAATAGAATTAATTAAATGACCGGCTATATTTTTACCGGCCTCTTCTGCAAACTTCTCCAACTCTTCGTCGGTTCTAGGAGAATCATTGCCGTCTTGTAAGACTTCATAAACATCTTGAATAAGTGAAGAAAGTTTTTTCATTATAAAATAGAGGGGAGAAGAACTTGGAAGTTATAGTCTCCTCCCCTCACTCCTCTAGTTATGCAGGGAACGGTACATCATCGGAGGCAGGTGCAACATAACCTCCTTTAATAGAATCGAAAGAAGAACTTTGAGGTGAGTACTCAACCAAGTCAACAACTTGGATGGCACATAGATCACCACCTCTACCCTTTCGATTTCCCCACGACCAATCGTAGGGACGGAATTTAACTGTGACCAACGAACCATTCCCAATGTAGGTATCATTCATGGGTGTATTTTGGGAATCAACAACTGTCGGACGTTGGTTCATGCTTCCATCCTTTCGACGGACCTTTCGCTTTAACTTAATAAAGTCTCCTTTTTCATCGCCAACATTCTTAATCTCAAGACCACTCTCTTCAAAGACTGCTTTAGCAGTATCATCCAATTGTGATAGGGTACACTCCCAAACACCGTCTTCTTCAAACTTTGTGTTAGGAGCGACGATTGATGTCCAGTAAGCAACTCCAGTAGCATATTTATAATCTTCAGTCATAATTTAATTTCTCCTTAATGTAATGTTAATTTAAGCTACCGCTTCTTCAACAAGACGATAGCGAGTGTATTGAGAACCATCTTCAGCCTTAGCTTTGATTGTCTCAATATCATGACCCAAGTTACGAAGGTCAGAGATAGTAGCAGTCAGGTTTTCACATAGCCCCAACTGAATTGCAGTCTTACGAGTTACTCGCATACGCTTCTTCAGTGCGGTTAGTGTTTTCTTCTGACAATTTTTCATAAATTTTACTCCTTGAAGTGTTTTAAGAATTGTACTTTACAGTATGTGTTACATGTTGTCAACACATTAATGTGTCTCTGCCCAATTTTTTCCAATTTTATATTCAGAATCTAATGGGCATCGAAAAGAATATATTTCTTCTACCTCCTTCATTGCAGTTTTAGTAATCAATCCAAACTCCTCACAGTCCTTATTGTGTACCTCAAACTGGTATTCATCGTGGATACTAGCAACAAGTCTTACATCCAATCCTTTCTTTGTGTACGCCTCATGCATCTGCACCAGCCACTGTTTACATATAACAGCACCAGCCCCTTGAATCAAGGTGTTTAATGCAGCATGAGGAGATCGAACCTGTAAAGTCCTACCATCAAGTCCCGGTATGACCCCGTTCCTTTCGACTGTTTTATTTAGATTATTTTTAAGAGCAGAGAACTTAGGCATGTTGCTCATAAATTTAGATATTAATGCCTCTCCTTCTCTCGCAGTACCGCCTACGATCTTGCCAATCTTGGCAGCACCTGCACCATACATCAGTGCATAAATAAATGTCTTGGCTTGGTCACGGTCTGTAAGGCCAGCCATCTTCATGTTAGCTGTATGAACATCACCTTCTAAAATTTCTTGTGTAAATTTAGGATCGTCCATCATGTGTGCTAATCCTCTTAGCTCAAGGCCAGAGGCATCAGTTCCCACTAAAGAATAGTTGGTAGCATCTTCCACACTCCACATTGATCTACACTCTGTTCCCATAGGAGAGTATACGGCAGGAACCTGTGCCATGTTTGGGGAGGTGTGAGCCATACGACCTGTAACAGTTTTTAAGGTTAGAACTCTACCGTGAACCCTGCTACTACTATCTGCAGCTTCTACCCAAGATTTTACCTGTGCATATCGTTTACCTAATAATAGATATTCAGATATCTTTTTTGCTTCAGGTAAATCAATTGTCTCAAGGACTGCCTCATCTACAATGACATTCCCCTTATCAGTTTTCTTTTCTGGCTTCCACCCTAAACCCATTAATCTTTCTGCTATTTGTTTTCTAGAAGCAGGATTAAAGGGAGTAACAATATCATCCAATGGTTTTCCTGATCTCTTATGTGTTCTACCAGAGACAACATGAGGAGGAAATATTTGTTGTAGTTCTCCTTCTATATTATCCATCTTATCCTGAACACAGGATATAAATGTGGTTGCTTTAGGTAAGTCTAAGTAGAATCCATTATCTTCTTGTTGTTGAATAATACTTTTAATTTTATGTTCTAAAGCAATTGATCTAGAAGAAAAAACATTTTGTTGTTTCTTAAAATATTTATATAAAGAATAGGTAACATTAACATCTTGTTTACAATAGTCGAGCATCTCTTCAGAGAAGTGATCGAAGCTATCTACTTCTCCTTTAGGAATACCCAATCGTTCACCCCAAGACTTTAGGCTATGTCCTTTCTCAATTATAGGATTGTAGAGTTGAGACAGGATCATAGTGTCTAAAATCCTGTCTGATTGTATGTCGGTTCCCGTAAGTTTATTTAATACTGGTGCATCAAAAGATATACCATTGTGCATTATAAACTTAGACACTCTACGGGCAAAGTTAGGAAACTTAACATAGCATTCTTCTTCAACAAACGTATAAGGTATATTTTTATCTATGTCATAAGCCACAATACAGTGTATCTTTGTGGCATCAATAGCATCGGTTTCTATGTCAAGAACTACGCTCATAACCGAATACAACTCCTATTTAAGTTTGATCATTGCCGCCCTATTGATAGGGATAATAAAGAAAAACTCTCCTTTGCTAACATATCTATTCGGTATTTCTTTTAAGGGACATGAAGCTACCACATCCCCTCTTATTTGCCAAGCCTTAGTATACTCTTTATTAAAAATAAAGAAGTTTAAAGAGGCATTTTTACTTTTTGCTAACGCAATCAGTCGGCTCTTTCTTTCAGGAATGCGAACATCTTCCCAAGTAACAGGCCAATCTCCAGACCACACCAGCTTAGTCTCTACCTCTGTGTAGTGAAGCACACCATTCTTTTCAGAGATAATATCAGGACCATAGGTTTCTTTTTTATCTAAGATAGAATGATCTTGAGATTTTAAATAGGATACTCCTGCTCGAATAGCCTTGGTGTTTGTTTTGTTGTATAAATTTCTATCAAATTTCTTTCTTACTGTGGATGCGCTAGCAATAGGCTTTATCCTATCGGTCAAAATGCTTCTCCTTCTTCATCCTCTTTAACTTCAAAGGGATTAGATATTTCAGACATGCGTCCCGAATCTTTATCATAAAAGAGATATGTAGTCGGTCCAACCTCACCACTATACCTGTTCTTCAGGATTCTGACAAGGGTTGTATTTGCTAATGTATCATCTGTCTCTTGTTGGTTTCTCTCCAAGGCATACACCATGTCTGATAGTTGAGCAATACTATGACTGCCCCTAAGATGGGCGAGACTAACCTCTCCACCTTCCTCATGAGACTTTGAAGAGTTTGCTCGACGTAGGTGTGATACAAGATTTAAAGAGATGCCTGTCTCCTCAACCAAGCTTCTTAGCTTAGTCATCAAAACATCAATACCTCGACGCTCATCTCCTTCCTCCTGACCCGATACAAGAATGGACAGGTGATCTAGAAAAACCCATTTACAGTCTAAAGCTTTAGCCATATACCTGATTCGAGAGAGTATCTCGTCATTAGATATAGAACCAAAATGATCAAAAGCAAAAAGTCGTCCCGTACCAATGGTCTTCTCCTCCCAACGCTTAAGTTGTTCTTTGGTAAATTGATCCCGCACTTCTTTAATATATAATCTTTGGTTTGCTTCAACTGCCATAATATTAAAGGCAGTCTTCTTGGTGTTCTCTTCAAGGGCAAGAATACCAATGTTATCTTTTGTATTATATAGAAAGTGATACATGAGTTCTCTTAGAACTGAACTCTTCCCCATACCAGAACCAGAGGTCCAAGTGACAAGCTCTCCTGTCCTGCAGCCAAAAGTCTTTTCATTAAGAGATGGCCAAGGATAGGCTACACTCTCACAAAAATCTTCTTCGTAAAGAGAGTCACCCAATTTACCAAGATTAATAATTCCTGCAGGTGTATACGGTTCTGCACCCCACCAAGCCTTAGTGAAATCCTCTCGGCAACCAGACTTCAGATAATCGGATGCATCTTTAAACTTGGATAGTTTAACTATGCTGCATTTGTTGGGTTCAAATAGAGCGGCTACCTTGTTTGCAGCCTCCCGTCCTGCCTTGTCATTGTCAAAGCAGAGAATAACATTATCAAATGAATTAAGATAATCCATGTTCTTTTGACAGTCAGACACTGCCGTGGTGGCAGACCTGACTGAAACACAAGGCCACTGACTACCAAACATTTGATAGGTAGCTGCAGCATCCAACTCACCTTCGGTAATCGTAATGTATTTACCTTTAGCAGGAAAGTTTTTCTGTCCAAACAAAGCTGCATCAGTGATGTTGCCTTCAGTAGGAAAAGTTTTGTTGGCAACAACTCGAAACTTGTTGGCTACATGGGAGCCATCAGTATTGTAATAAGGATATACATGCTTAATAATATTACCATTTACATCCTGAACAACCGAAATTCCGTAGGCTTTACAGGTATCTGCGGTAAGTTTACGATCTGGAATATCTCTATAGTTTTTATTTTCAGTCATGTTCGTAGAATATACTTTTAAGTTAGCGTTAGATGGTTGAACTGATTGTTGCATATTATCTTCCTTTGAATAAGTTTTACAAACAAAACAAAAAGCACTGCCATCGTCATACAGAGCATTGCCGTCTGACGATCCACACTCTTCGCAATTCACATGCTTCATAAACTTAGCATTTTTCTTCATATGGTTCTCCTATAATTAAAATAACCTACAGTTCGTAGAACTTACTGTAGGTTACTTTAATTAGTTTGCCAGAATGTCTGTCGGCTGTCAACTGGAACTTACTATTGTATAGCTATTAGGCTTTGCCTTTAATGCACTCAACAACCCCTCTCTATTTTTAATAAAATCTTCTGCCTGTTTTTTAACTGTGAAGGTTATGTTAGTATTGTTTCCTTCGTAGTATATAAAATATTTTCGTCTTCTCATTTTGTTAGTGCCTCCCATGATACAGGATACAACTCTTCTATAATATTATTCCACCGCTCTGCCAAATTCTGTATTTCTATCTGGGCTAGGTCATCGCTCCTTAGTTTATATGCCCTAGCAAACGCAGCCAAAGAACCTGTAACATAATAACTTGTATATGTAGCCTGTGGTAAAACCATCCGTGCTTGCTCTGGCGCTACTCCTGCTCTAAGAAGTTCTTGATAAGTATCTTTAGCCTTAACGTATAAATGTGTTACTTTAGTACCAGTATAAGGATTTAAATCAAAATATTCTCCGCTCCCCTGCTTTCTATCTGTAGGTGCTTTTCTCCACCTTGTTGTGTCAAAAAATTTAGGAGTGTCATTCACATACCTTCTACTTACTTCATTATAACTAAATCCTACTGTATGTTTAAATCTTTGCCTTGCAATAAATATAGGAACAGTTTCTCTGAGAGTTATCATACAATGAGTGAACGGTGTGAAGTGATTGTGCTTGGCAAGATATTTAATTAACTTAACATCTTTATCTTTAAGGACATTTTCTACAGGACCGGCAGGAGTTATGGACTCCCATTCACTTTCTTTATCAAAAGAAACTCTAGCTGCATTAACAACAGTCAGATCATTTCCTAAATGAGAGATTAATTCTGCGTCCATTATTGATCCTCTTCCTCGTTCAATAGGTTGTCAATAAAATATTTTTTATCGGCCATAACTTCTTCTGCTTCTCTCTTTGCATGGCTTCTAGCCTCTTTTAAAGAATACCCCTCTCTTTGATATTCTCTTGTAAGCTTTTTAAATAGATTTTTAGAATCTAATTCCCATAAATTTTTTGACATGTTATCTCTCAAAAATTTCTTGTGTAGTCCAACGCTTTTTTTGATAAGCTTTCTAAACTATCTTCTGTTATTGTTAATTTTAATTTTAAATAATCATTTTCTTCTTTTAATTCTTTAATTCTAATATGTAATTTATTTATTTGTTCGTTTAGATCATAAACATTTTTCTTTAAAATATCTAACTGGTCCATATCATCTGCCCATTGTCTTTTCTATTTCTTGAAACAGCACCTGAAGTTTAGTGGCGGTTGTGTGTAACTGTGCCTCTTGGTTTAAGTTTATAAATTTAATTTCATTTACATTATTTAAAATATCTATCACGGTTTTTGCGTAGTATTCTAAGTCTTCATGCAGACTTTCATGAATAATCCTTAAATCTACTGACAGCCTAGCTTTACCGTTTAGAGATTCTTTTTCTTTTTTTTCGATATCATTAATAATTTTGTTTAAAGAATAAAGCATAATTCCTCACATAAATTGTGGACCATTGTACCAACAGACAATAGAGTATCTGCTGCCATATTTAACGGGTGTTATTTGATGCCACATAAACGATGGAAATACTACCACGCTTCCGGCATTACGCATTTCCTTAATGGTTTCATATCTTTTCTTTTCTACTGGCGATACAAGCTTTTGTATTTGGAAGTCACCACCCTTGAAGTTCTCGTTCAGTGTTATACACACACTAAGCTTGCGAACAAGTCCGTTTTCGTCGGGCAGCATATCATGATGCCATGTGTATTTATCATTCTTGTGATAGATACTGACCTGTGGGATTTCATATCCAGTTAAATTATAGTTCCATCCGCATTCATCTTTAGCAAATCCAGCATATAAACTAAAGATATCTACTAATTCTTTTGAGTTTAAAAAGGCAACCTGAGATTGTCTCTTCTCCTCGTCGAGAATATCACCGTCATCTCCTGCCACTGTGGATCTATCGAAGTTCAACTCTTTTAGATATTTAATAATATTATTACAATTATTTTTATCTATTGCTTTATCATAAACTTTATATGTTTGCATGATTATATCAGCCTATTAGTTGGACAGGCTATCGGAATGACAACCTACCCAACCTGAGTAATTAGTGAATGTGTTTGCTACTCTCTTCAAAAATCTGCTCGGTTTCCCAAGTCTCTAAAGAGTTCATAAAATCATTGATGTGTTCTAACTCAAGCTCCGCAATGTCTGAGACATCAGCAACAGACATAACATACAACTGTATGTGTCCAGGTACTTCATTGTGGTCTTTATAATTATAAATTTTCATTTTACATTCCTTTCTCTACTGTATGTAGTATTTTAACACTCCACTTACCAGTATTCCTAATGCTATTAAATTAATAATTATTATAGCCTTGTCATTCCAAAAACAACCTACTACCAGCCACCCAAAAGCACCAATGGATTGGGTAATAATATTTTCTGGATAAATATTATAACTATTTAACGCCATGCTAGCAATAAGTATGATACTAGCAGACCACTTAATATACCAATCTATTGTATGTGTGGGTGTAATTTTTTCCATGATCAAAAACACAAGATTGTGTTGGGAGAGGCAGGGCTAATATAGTCCTATGGTTCTAAAAATAATTTAGACTCATCCTTTTTCTCTATATAAAACTTAGGTGGAGTCGGAGGAGGAGCTACCCCGTCCTTCTCTTTTGCACATGAGGACGACATCAGAGAGATGCCTGTTACCACGGCAATCAAAATAATAGTTTTCATAACTTTTCTAATTCCCCATTAAGATTGGTATAAAAAACATTTCTAATTCCAAACTCGACTATACATTTATAACATCCTGAACAGGGTTTTGCAATAGTCTTTTGAAAAATATTTTTATTTTGTTCAGGTAATTTTCTTTTAACACGGACGACAATTAATGTACACTTCGACAGGTCGTCCATCTGCCTTGCTGCATTCTTGATTGCAGCTATCTCTGCATGTAGGTGTATGGCATGTTCATGCTTGCCGTACTTAGCTTGAAACGGATCAGTCTTGTACGAATTAACACCAAGACCTACAAGATTATTCTTGTACCATACACCTGCTGCAAGACGATAGCATCGAACTGGATCGGTAATATCTTCTGCCACTCTGGCAAGCAGATCAACCGCCTTTTCCACTCGGATACTCAATGTCTTCTCCATGTTGTTTAAGTAAATAGTAATATAGTTTACCTGTTATTGCCACTACCCTTTAGAGTATTTCGCTTCTGTCTGTCCTGTAATTTATTAACGTTCATTTCTGCTACCTCTGAAAGATTTATACCGATCATGTACGACATCTCTGATACAAACCATAGAACATCACCTAGTTCTTTCTTCATGTCGGTTATTGGTAATGTTTTACCATCACCTCTGATCCACTTAGATACAAGTGATGCAACCTCTCCTGCTTCAGATGCAAGGCCAGTAGCTAGATACTCAAATGCTTTCTCTTTTGGATAGACAGCAGTTGAGTGTGCTTTATTTTGGTATTCATTAAAGTTCATATGTAACAATCCTATGGTAGATAATGTAGGGACAAGCCTACTACACTAGTGTAATAGACCTGCCCCGTTTCATCACTAGAGTCTAGTGATTAAGCTGCTTCAAGATAGTCTGCAAATGCGTTAGAGTTAAGCCATTTACGGACAGTCTCTTGACGATTGAACAGACTATCACTGTCTGAATTACTACGCAACGGAAAACGATCATCGTCATGGCTTGCGTAATGTGTCATTGCAGAGACAAGAGAGAAGACATTATTTCCTCTCACGCTAGCCTCGTCAATGTATTGAGCGAACAACTTTCCAGACAGGCCGTTCTTCTTCTTTGGCTCTTGCTCATTACCAGTAGTGAGTTTGCGGAAGAGACGTACAACCTTATCAGTGTTGTAGATTTTCTTATCTGCCCAGCGTTGATACTGCATTACAGTATCTTGATGACGCTCAATAGAGTTATCAAAGGCAGAGATAAAACCATCGACATTAAAGTTATTCGTATGTCTACGCCGAGTAACATCATAATCACCAAGGATCATTCCGTTAGTACAGAAGAAGTCAATCGCTCCACCGTAGAACACAACAGAAGAAGAACCATCGAAGGTGTTTTTCAGAACAAACCGTAGGCCAATATTTGTCTTGTGTCCTGTGTCAGTTTCTACCTCCTTCTGTACACGAGGAAGAATATATTCTGAGTAGCAGACAGCACCGTTCTTCGCAATGTGATCCTTGATTTTAATATTCTCAAGGACAACAGGATCGAAGTGGTTTATCATTTGGTGCTGCATAGGCATGAGAATTTCTTCATTCTGTACAACCCGATATTTAGTATTGACGATAGACAACAAAGTATCTTGTTCTGCCCAACCATCTCCACGGGTGAGCATCTTGTAGTTGTCTCCCGCAATGCCTGTACAAGCACCGATAATATCTTGCTCGTAAACTGTAAAGAAAACTTCTCTGTCGTTGGTAGTGGTAAGTTGATTCAACATTATGTGATTCTCCAGTTTTCACACGTTTAAAGTACAACAATTATAGTTTAGTTTAGTTTATTTTCAAGATGTTTTATTCTTTCTTTTAATGTAAGAATATCTTCATCTTGTGAAGCGTCATCGACTATGCCCTTAACGCCGGTTGCTGTTCCACCCGCCATTATTGCGGTAGGTACGGCGGCACAACCACCTACTAATAAAGACAATACAACAATTAATTTTTGTGCGATCATGCACCGTCCTCCTCAAGTATGTCTGCCCACCAATCCTGTATATCTTTAGGATCGGTGGGATTGTAACCGGCCAACAACATATCAGCCATTACGTCATCTTCCATTGTCCACACACCTTGCTTTTCTTTTATCTCTTTTCTAATGCTAGTGAAATCATATACAACTGTAGACATTAATCAATCTCTTTTATAGTTGGCTGTAAGTTTACAGCATCAAGGTCGCTGTCATTCTTTAGAATGAATGTAATATCTCCACCCTTTCCATCATCTGTATCAAAAGTAAAAGTTACAGAGGTATGCTCAGAAAACTTTCTAATAGTTGTTTCAATTCCAGTAACATCATGTTGCATAAAGGTTACACTCATTTTCACTCACTCCAGTTGGCTGTTATATATTAATCTCTACAGGTATCGTAGATACTCTACCTGTAGTGATTAATATTGTTTAGGTAGAACGGAAAAGTTGTTGAATGCCTGATCTGAACCATTGAGCCATGCATCAACATAAAACATAATTAACACAAGCATAATACCTAAAGCAATTGATTTGATAACTATACTGCACATTTTTTTATTCCCTCAGAAAACCAGTCAGGTGTTTTACCATGCTTCCATTTAGCAAAGTCGGCTTTTTCTCCGATATAATAATCTTGATAAGCTTTAATTGTATTCTCATTTTTATATTCATTTGGCATACATTGGGGTGGCTCTCTCCATGTGCCTTGCGGCAGTTCATACGGCAGGTTAGACAGGTTCTGTACTATGCCTTTACGTTCCGTTGCGTGAACTTTATTATATCGATGGGTGTATTCTTTACAAGTCTCGTAAAGTAATGCCCATAACCATTTGTAATGCTTATCATTTTCTCTTGCCCATACAGCGGATGGATGGTTTTTGTGGGTGGATTTATAACATTCGATTGAAGGCACACCATCTAGTTCATGGTGTGCTGTTGATAGTAGCTGTGCATACTCAAGGATCATCTTGACTATGTGTTTGTCGCAATGCCATTTAGCTGCAATTTTTGGATGCGGTGAAAGGTAAAATATATTCATTTTTCTTTGCTCCATTAGTTATTTTCTAATGATCTAGAAAGGTGATAGGCTTTTTAGTAGTCCAGCATAGTGTGCAATCACCACAGCTATCACTTTTATTTACTTGCACTAGACAAGTAATAGCATTATGGTCCGAAGCTAGTGTAGACATATCAATTCTCATCACTTTCACTTACATAATAAGAATAAGCCATTTTCATCTCGTGATTAAAGTCAATGCCATTGGCGTCACAGAAATGCATAAGGTCGGTGATTGTGTCTGCGACACTGTGATATTCAGAGTCTGTGTCATTGCCTCGTAAACCTAGAATTTTTTCTATTTTTTCTGCTCTACGTTTTGCCATGATAATCTCCTATCGGTTGGCGGTTGGTAAAAGATAATGATTAATTAACCTTTTCAATCTCCCAATAATGTAAACGGATTAGAAAGATAAACTAACAAGCCTATAATGACAACGAAAAAAATAATCGTAATTATTAACATAATTTTACCCTTTCAGTTTTATTTCATGGTCCTCAATTCTGCCAAGCTTTTACCCTTGGCAGTTGTTGAGGATCATTAAAGATATTTTTCAGCTATTAACCAGTTGTCAAAATAAAGCCGTTTGTGGCCGTTTTTATGGATATGAAGCATTCTGCGTCCTGGTTTCGGCTGTGTACGAGCATCAACTGAGCCATCTTGTTTTGTGGGTTGAAACCAATTTTGTACAACAGTCCACCCAAAGCGGTATGGGTGTGGTGTTTGTGTTTGTTTTGTGCAAATTTTATGTGTCTTTTTAATGCGGTGTGGGAGTGGTGTTTGTGTTTGTTTTGTGCAAATTTTATGTGCCAAGGTCTTCATCCTTTCATGGTGTTTTCGTGTTGTGTGTTAAAGGTCCCGTTCTCTGGACACGTCTCTTACCGAATGAGTGATACCTAATTGTTCACGCAGTACCTTCGTTCCGCCATACGGTATTTTCATCATTTTGAAGGCGGTTTGTAGATAGCTGTCGTCGTAACCATATGTTTCCGGTGACGTTTCGCTTGTGCCATCATCATAGAATAACGTGGCGGTATGGTATGTGTTTCCATAGGTCTTTTGGAACCATCGGCGGCCCTCGATGTGTGTTACTTTGCGTGTCATGGTTTTGTCCTTTCATGGTGTTTTTGTGTTGTGTGTTAGAGTAAAGCGTCAATTGTGGCTTGTGAAACGGTTTCAGCGTTAACACCATCAAGCCATTGTGTGATATGTTTTGATGTTGTGCGGCTGTATTTCGTTTCGGTTCTCACAAAACCGCCAGCAGATAGCTGGGCCGCTACTGGCGTTTCATATGAAAAGAATACGATTGTGCCATCGTTTAATTCGACTTGAGTTTTATTAGCGCCCAGTGATTTTAATTTTCTCATAATCTTACCCTTTCATGTTTTGGTTTGGTGGTTCTCAAGTTTGGTTTTAATTAATCATCTGTCTAGATCATTAGTTAGTTTCATCGTGGCTTGTCAAGTTTTTAATTTAGGTTTTAATTAATCATCTGTCTAGATCATTAGTTAGTTTCATCCTGGCTTGTCAATCCCCTCATCATAGTCTGATCGAATCTCATCGAGTGTTACATAACTGCAACAGTCTAGGAAATCCTGCTAACCAATTGATTTCAATATTATTTTTAATTTTTAGAGATCATAAATGATCTCTCTAAAAATAAAAAATAAAAGTTTGGATGGTGAAATTTTATTTTGTTTTTCCAAGATTCTTACAGAATCTTCATGCGTGTTGCATAAATGTCATAGATTTTAGAGGGGGGCTGTTGCATAAATGTCACACATCTTTATAAAATCTCTGAAAATTTTTTATATACCAACCCCCACCTAAAAAAACCGCCTCAGCCATATAATATATATACAGTACCCCCATATATTTACCAAAAATACAAGGGTCATTTCATCCAAATAAAATTATGATGATTAATGTTTAATTTTTTTGAGCCGGGTATTGACAGAATCTTTATAGTACTGTATAATATCTCTAAAGATTTCTAAAGAATAATTATTTATTATTATTTTTAATTTTTATTTAAAAGGTTTTATAGTATCTCTTTAGAGATACTAAAGAATATCTATGGAGATTACTACAGAATCTATAAAAGAACAAGATAATTCTGTCAATACGTTGATGACATTAAGTACATTGATGGATGATCTTGTTCTAAAAGAATCAAAGGATACCTTTCTGTCCTTTGTTCGTATGGTTGCTCCTACTCTTGTGTCCGATTGGAAGATGGGTAGGCATATAAAAATATTATCAGATAAACTTCAGAAGGTAAAAGATGGAGAAATAAAAAGACTTATGGTCTTTCTTCCTCCCCGATCTTCTAAGTCTGTTATATGTTCTAAGATATTCCCAGCATGGTACATTGGAAACAATCCAACACATGAGATACTAACAATATCTCATAGTGATCAGCTAGCCAGTGACTTTGGTAGATCAGTTAGAGATGTGGTAAACACTGAGCAGTTTCAAAACATATTTCCAAATGTCCAGCTAAGATCAGATGTACGGGCGGCAGGTAAATGGAAAACAAACCTTAACGGTACTTACTATGCTGCTGGTGTGAGATCACAGATTGCAGGGCGTGGAGCACACATAGCAATACTAGATGATGCTATGTCAGAAGAAGATAGTTTCTCTGAAGCGGGTAGGCGGTATATTAAGGAATGGTATCCTGCTGGTTTGCGTACTCGTATTATGCCTAACGGGGCTATTGTTATTATTAACACCCGATACCATCATGATGATTTGTGTGGTTGGTTGTTAAAGCAAGAAGAAATAATGGATATGGAAGCCACTCATAAATGGGAGGTGGTTCGTATTCCTGCGTGGGTAGATGAAGAAGCATCAGAACTTTTAGGACTTCCTGTAGGTAGTTCTTATTTTCCTGAGTGGAAACCTGATGAGGTATTACGAGTAGATGAAGAAGAGATTATTGCAAGCAATGGATCAAGATATTGGGATTCATTGTATATGCAAAATCCTACACCAGAAGAAGGTGGTATAATCAAGAAAAGGTGGCTACAACACTGGGAGTATGGTGATCCCCCTACTTGTGACTTTGTAATACAAACTTTAGATACAGCATTCTCTACAAAGAGCAGTGCCGACTTCTCTGTTATTCAAACGTGGGGTATCTTTCAGATGCCTGAAGAAAGTTATGAAGGAGAAGAATATATTGCTAGTAATCTTATTCTGTTAGGAAATACCAGAGGAAGATTTGAGTATCCTGATCTTAGAAAGATTGCACAAAGCTTATACGAAGAATACAGACCAGATATTTGTATTGTAGAAAAGAAAGCCAGTGGTCAATCACTTATACAAGACTTACGTCGAAGTGGCTTGCCTATTCTAGAATACACACCAGACAGAGACAAGGTAGCTAGAGTATATGCTGCAAGTCCTATATTAGAAGCAGGAAGATTATGGATGCCTAAGAATAAAAAGTGGGCAGATGATCTTGTAGAAGAACTATTAAGTTTTCCAAACGGTCGCCATGACGATCAGGTAGATGCTTTGGCTATGGCAGTGCATTACATGAAAGAATCATGGCATATAACTCATCCAGATGATCCTAGTTGGGAAGATGATGTAAACTACCGTAGGCAGAAGAAAGTTGCATACTGGAGAGTTTAGTGCTATAATTATTTTAATTGCGGAAGGATAAGTACATGGGATTTCCTTTAGAACTTATTACAATGCTAGGCTCTGGACTATTGTCTGGTATTATGTCTCTTTGGTCACAAAGTATGAAAGCAAAACAAGAAGCTTTCAACAGAGCGATTGAGGGATTAAAGGAACAATCAAAGGCAACTGATCTTGCTAGACGTTATGAGAATACAGGATTTCAGATTACAAGACGAGTTATTGCAATCTCTGCTGTATTAGCTATTATTGTTTGGCCTAAGATTGTAGCAGTCTTTTGGCCTGATGTTTTAGTTACGGTAGGATATACTGAATTTAATCCCGGCTTTTTCTTTCTTACAGAAGGAAATGAAATTATAAAATGGCAAGCATTACGAGGATTAGTTCTGACACCTTTGGATACTCATTTGGTATCGGCAATAGTAGGACTTTACTTCGGTGCATCAATTGTAAAGAACTCTAAATAATATTAGGAATTATTTTGTGGGATTATGATAAGGGTATCAATCACAGTTTAAAAAAACCTGTTGAAAAAGATTTTAAATATTGGTATGACTACTTTCAAAGTTTAAATGAGTACTTATATTTAAAATATAAAAATACATATCCGAAAAGGAAGAATAAGAATGGCGGTTGAAAAAAATCCATTTGAAAGAATGCCTCAAGCAGAGATTATAGAGATTGATGCTAGTAATGGTGCATCTGTTGAACTTGAAAAGAATGTTACCTTTGATCTCGATCCTGACGGTGGTGTGGTTGTAAGTTTTGATGAAGGTATTGAAATTGAAACTAAGCCAGATATTAAAGAATGGTTTGAAAATTTAGCTGATAAGATAGATGAGAATGATCTAGAGGATATTGCTTCTAAAGTTTATGATAATTTTGAATCTGATAAAGATTCTAGAAGCGAATGGGAGAGCATGTTTGAAAGAGGCTTTGATCTTCTAGGTCTAAAGCTTCAAGATGCAACAGAACCATTTGAAGGAGCTTGTACTGCTGTTCATCCGCTTCTTATTGAATCAGCCGTTAAGTTTCAATCTAAAGCTTCTCTTGAACTATTTCCTGCAGCAGGTCCAGTTAAAGCTCAAATACTAGGTAATCAAACACCTGATAAGATTGATCAAGCTGAAAGAGTTCAAGAGTTTATGAACTATCAGCTAACAGAACAAATGCCTGAATACTTTGACGAGTCTGAACGGCTTTTGTTTCACCTACCTATTATTGGTTCAGCATTTAAGAAAACATACTATGATGCTTCATTAGAGCGTCCTGTATCTGAGTTTGTACCTATTGATCAGTTTTATGTTTCGTACTACGCTAGTGATCTAAGAAAAGCAGACAGATATACTCATGTAATATACAGAAGTCCTGTTGATCTTATGAAAGAGATTGATGCAGGAATGTATAAAGATATTGATTTGCCTGAAGCATATGTTCCTGAACAATCTTCTATGGCAACCAAGCTAGACACAGTTCTAGGTCTTTCACAAACATCAGATTCTGATTATCAGTATGTTCTTCTAGAACAGCATTGCTATCTTGAATTACCAGAAGACCCTGAACATGAAGAGGGTGTCTCTCTTCCATATATTGTAACGATTGAAGAACAATCAAAACAAATTCTAAGTATTCGTAGAAACTATCGACCTGACGATAAAACAAGACAAAAGGTAATGCACTTTGTCCATTACAAATATGTACCGGGCTTTGGTTTCTACGGACTAGGATTGATCCACTTCCTTGGTAATCTAACGATGACTGCAACAGCAGCTATGAGAGCGTTAGTGGATGCGGGTCAATTCGCTAATCTACCGGGAGGATTTAAATCTAAAGGAGTTAGAATTGTTGGTGATAATGATCCAATATCTCCTGGTGAGTTTAAAGAAGTTGAAGCAACAGGCATGGATTTATCTAAGTCTATTGTTCCGTTACCTTATAAAGAGCCATCCAATACTCTTCTGTCTATGCTTAATTTTGTTATTGGAACAGGACAGAAGTTTGCTGATACAACGGAACAAGTAGTATCGGACGCTGCCTCTTATGGTCCCGTTGGTACTACGATGGCCCTACTTGAAGCCAGTAGTAAATTCTTTTCTGCCATTCATAAAAGGCTTCATAAATCGCAGAAAGACGAATTAAAAATCTTAGCACAAATAAATCATGACTATCTGCCTAATGAATATCCATTTGAGGTGCCGGGAATATCAAGACAAGTTCTTAAAAAAGATTTTGATGGAAGAATTGATATTGTCCCAGTAAGCGACCCAAATATTCCTTCTAATGCTCACCGAATGATGTTGTCTCAGCTAGCTTTACAGCTAGCCCAACAAGCTCCTCCCGGTATGTTTAATATGGAAGCATTAAATAGGACTATTTTGCAAGCAGCTAACATGCCTAATTTAGATGAGATACTTCCACCAGAAAAGAAACCTAGACCCCTTGATCCTTTGTCAGATATTCAAGTTGCTATCAAAGGTGAGCCTATTGGAGCTTTTCCGGGACAGAATCATGATGCTCATATACAAGTTAAGATGGCTTTTATGCAAGACCCAACAACTGGTGGTCAACCATTAATGGGAGCAGTTGTTCCTGTATTACAGGCTAATATTCAGGAGCATGTTGTAATGAAATATAAAGAACAGGTTGAAGGTGTTGCTATGACGATGAAAGATCAAGTACCACAAGGTCAACCTATCACACCTGATATGATTGAGTTTGCTATGGCGCAAGCTGCACAACAAGTTCTTCAAGCTAATAATCCACAGATGATGCAGCCAACGCCAGAGCAACAGCTTGTTGAAATTGAAAATATGAAGTTACAAGTTGAAAGAGACAAGCTACAAGCTCAGATGGTTAAAGATGCTGCTACTGCTGCTCTTAAAAATAGAGAACTGGATATTGATGAAAACGAAATCGTTATTAAATATATTAAAGAAGGTAACGAGAATCAGCAAGATAGAGCTATAGAGTTAGAAAAGACTAAAGCAGAACAGGCTACTAAAGCTATTGAAACTTTACTTAAAGGAGCTTTGGAAGAACAAAAGCTAGAAGATAACAATACTTATAAAGCCGCTGAACTTCTTACTAGATTGGCTGGAAATAAAATGTCTTCAGATACTAAGATTGAATCTGAAAGCATGAAAACAATTACAAATCTTATAAAGGAACTAAAAAATGACAAAGCTAATTGATAAGATTAAATCTTCTAGTAAAAAATATATGTTTAAATTTAAAACAGTTGTAGGGTGTGGCTCCTGTAGCTGTCTACCAGAAGGGCATCAAACTCCTTGTGGTATTTGGAAAAAAGTATTAATTGTAGGTGCAGCATCATTTATTATTGGAGCAGTATTTATCTAAATGAATTTATGGGATGAAATTGTTGAGTCATACGAAAAAGAAATGGCTTCAGTACAAAATAACTTAGTAGAAGGAGCAGCTTCCGACTACGCAACATATAAAGAATTAGTAGGGTTCCATTCTGGAATTTCATGGGCAAGAAATAATATTCTTTCAATTGTAAAAAAACGATACTATGATAATGAGGAGAATTAACCATGCAAGTTCAAGCTTTAAGTAAAGCTATTCAGAATGATCAATGGATTACGGGATTTGAAGAAGATATTCCTGATCCAGATATTCTACCAGATATTCCCGGCTATCATGTTTTAGTCAGACCAATCTCAGTTAAAAGTCAAACTAAGGGTGGTATTTTTTTACCAGACTCGACAAAAGATGATATTGCTTATCTTACAACTGTAGGAAAAGTTTTAAAAGTTGGTGATCTCGCATATAAAGATACAAATAAATTTGCAGATATTCCTTGGTGTGCAGAAGGTAATTATGTATGCTATGGTAAAAATGCAGGTATTAAGCTTCATTATAAAGGAGTTAAACTAATTCTTTTATATGATGACCAAATTATTATGCGAGTTGAAAATCCAAAAGATTTAGACCCAACTTTTAATTTATCTAACTAGTGTAGTTGCACTAGTTAAAATTATATTGTATAATAAATTATTCGTAACCGCCTGTGTCGAAACAGCGTATAAAGGAAAATTAAATGAGTGATGAAAATTCGGAATGGAGTGACGTTACAATTCCAGAGAAGGTTGATTTTGAAGTTGAAGATGATTCTAATGAAAAGGAGGTGATCGAACAATCTACTGAAGTTGAAACAGCAGAGGAGATCGAACAACCTAAAAAAGAATTAGAAGAAGCAAAGAAAGAACCTATTAAAGAGCTTGACGGTATTGAAACGTCAGGCGCTCAAAAAAGAATTAGAAATCTTGTTAGACAACGAAAGGAAAGAGACGAGCGTATTCAAGCTCTCCTACAAGAAAAAACAGATTTAGAAAAAAATCTAAGAAATATGGAGAGAACGTATGTTGATACTCAAAAGGCTAATTCATCAGTTTCTCTAAAACAATTAGAAGAACAGATGGCACTAGCTAAAAATGATTATATTGAAGCTTATAATTCTGGTGATCCAGAGAGAACTCTAGCAGCTTTGGATGTACTTCAAAGGGCATCAAATAATATTAATGATCTACAAAGACATCAATATGCACTAGAGGATTATGAAAAACAATATGCAGCTCAAGAAGAACAACAAGTACAACAACAAGCTCCTCAACAACCTGATGCGTTAGCGGTTGATTGGGTAGAAAATAATGAATGGTTTGGTAAGGATTCAGTTATGACTGCAGCAGCTTATGCAATTGATGCAGATCTAAAACAAACAGGTTATGATCCTAAAGAACAAGATTTTTATGACGAGATTGATCGTAGACTACGGAATGAATTTCCACATAAGTTTAATCAAGAAGAGAGTGTTGAAGCTAGCACAACTCGACAACCCTCTCAGGTGGTGGCGGGAACATCACGCAGTCCCACCAGTTCTAATAAAAAGATAAAGCTATCTCAAGAAGATGTGAGACTAGCTCAGAAATGGAACATACCACTTGAGGTATATGCTGCTGAGAAACTAAAAGTTGATAAATCAGACAGTGAATATACAGATATAACATTTAAGCGTGGAGTATAGTAAAATGGATACACGGAAAGAAATTAAAGAACGTAGCATTGATACAAGAGAACATAATTCTAGAGAAGAAACCGAATGGACCTATGAAGAGCCTAATGCTCTAGAGATTCCTGAGAGCGTATATAGACGCTTTGAAAATGAGGGAATGGGTCTAAGATGGATTCGCATTACATTACGCAACCAAGATGATTACCAGAATGTTGGTAAGAAACAAGCAGAAGGTTGGACTTTTGTAGACCCTGAAGAAGTTCCTGAATTATCTATGTCCTCTATCGTTCAAGAGGAAGGGCGGTATGCTGGTACAGTCTGTCGTGGAGACTTAGCTTTGGCTAAAATGCCCCTTGGCAAGCTTGCTGCTCGTAAACGGTATTATGAGAATAAGAGTAGAGAACTAATGGATGCAGTGAATGCTCAATTAGAAAGAAATTCAGATTCTCGTATGCCTATCACAAATAATAATCGTTCGACTGTTACTAAAGGAAGACGACCTAGTTTTCAAGAATAATAACAGGGAACGGTGCAACTAGGAAAGGAGAGACAATATGTCTACCACTAAAAACCTTCGTGGCTTCCTTCCTGCTCGTAAACGTGGTTCAGGTACTAACTCCACTGGCGTAGACGAACTACCTATCGCTTCTGGGGATGCAAGAAACATCTTCACAGGTGACTTGGTAAAGACTAGCCTTGGTAATATTGAACCCGTTTCGGCGGATGCTGACTATGCAGTTGGTGTTTTTCAGGGAGTCTATTATGAAGAAAACGGTGAGCCAAAATTCAAGCAATATTGGCCAGCCAATACCAGTGCTTCTAATATTAAAGCAATGGTAGATACTAACCCTGCCTCAACTTATTTCATCCAAGCGGATGCTTCGCTCAGTGCAGGTGATATCAACCAGTTGAACTTCGGCTTGACTCTAGGCGCAGGCAGCACCTTTACAGGTGAATCTGGGTTTGGTATTAAAGCTTCAACTCGTAACACCACTATTCTTCCAGTAAGACCTATTGGTGTTGAGGACGTTCCGGGTAATGATATTGCTGTTTCTGCTGAAAGAGCATTCCCTGTCGTTGAAGTTCGTATTGTTAAACATGTAGACGCTGTTCTGTCTGCACCATCTGGTATTTAAGGGAGGTTAAATTATGGCTATTAATAGAGCTAGTATTAGCAAACAACTGCTTCCCGGTCTAAATGCTATTTTTGGTTTGGAATACGGAGAAGTTGAAAATGAACATGTGCCGTTGTTTGAAATTGAAAATTCAGACCGGGCATTTGAAGAAGAAGTTCTGTTCACAGGCTTCGGTAATGCTCCAGTAAAAGCAGAAGGTGCTGCTGTTACTTATGACGAAGCTAGCGAAAGCTATGTTGCTCGTTATACTAACGAAACAATTGCACTTGCTTTTGCTGTTACCGAAGAAGCTATGGAAGATAATCTGTATGATACTTTTGCCAAGCTTCGGGCTAAAGCCCTTGCAAGAGCAATGGGCAACACCAAGCAGGTAAAAGCTGCAGATGTTTTCAACAATGGCTTTAATGCTGCCTATACAGGCGGTGATGGGCAACCACTTTTCAGTGCTTCTCATCCAACTGTAAACGGCACACAGTCGAACCTACTTACTGCGGCAGACCTTTCGTTTGCCTCACTTGAGACTGCCCTTACGACCATTCAGAAGATCAAGGATGATCGTGGCATTCTCGTTGGCGGTAGTGCAGAATCACTTCATGTTGCTCCCGATAACTGGGCAACATCAAACGCACTGTTGAACTCCACTCTTATTCCTGCTTCTGGTACAGTTTCCACTCTTGGTGGATCACAAGCTGCTACCAACCCTGCAGGTTGGAATGACGTAAACTCAATTCAGAGCATGTCTATGCTTCCAAAGGGTGTGTTTATCAACCGTCGATTCACTGATGCAGACGCTTTCTTCGTTAAGACAAATGTTCCTAACGGTACAAAGATGTTTGTTCGTGCGCCACTGCAGACCAAGATGGAGCCTGACTTCGATACGGGCAACCTTCGCTTTAAGGCTAGAGAGCGTTATAGCTTTGGTTTCTCCGATTGGAGAGGTTTCTTTGGTAATCAGGGTAACTAAAATTAAGATAAGGGGAGAGAGAAATCTCTCCTCTTACTCTGATTGGAGAATTATATGTCAAATGTTAGATTAGCCCAAGTTACGGGGGGTGCTGGAGGTAACGGTATTTTTGTCGATGCAGTAACAAGTGTTACGATTGCAGATACCAGAGTGCAAGTTTACGCTTTTTCAGTAACGGTTGCATCTGAATTAGTGGTTGGTGATCAGAATGGAACTAGAATTAAACATGCTGCACTAACAGCAAACACTATGGACAATGTATATCTTAATGATGTTGGTGTAAAATGTAGTGGCAAAGTTTCACTGTCTGGCTCTAGCGATGGTGGAAAATTCTATATTTACTATGGATAAAGCTTATGGTTGACTATACCTACCTTGTAAACGATATTATTAATACAGCAGAAAATAAAGGCACAGAGTTTGTAAATCAAATTCCTAAATTTGTAAACAAAGCTGAAAATAGATTAATTAAAGAACTGGATGATATTGGTTTAAATACCACTGTTTCTATTACTTGTGTCGTTAGCAATCAAACTGTTTCTGTTGCAGAAGATACAAGAATTATTAGGCATGTCAACCTAAGAGCTAGTGGAAGCAAAATTAATTTACTTCAAAGAACTGAAGAGTTTCTTAATGACTATTGGCCTTATGCTGATACCTCAACTGGAGTTCCTAAGTATTACTCAGTTGCTAATAACTCTTCTATATATTTAGCACCTACTCCTACTTCAGCATATCAAGGTGAAGTTGTTTATGTTGCAAGACCAACTACTTTAACATCTGCTACACCTAATAATTATTTTACTGACTTTTGTTACGATGCTTTATTTTATGCTTCGATGATTGAAGCATTTTTGTATATGAAAGATACAACATTTAGTGCTGTGTTCACAAATGAATATAAAGGTGCTATAGAAGGATTACGAAATCAGGCGAGAAGAAATCGTCAAGACAATATGCAAAATAATGCTAGTCCTGCAGGATCAGCAAATACTTTAGTTCAGGGATCACAGTAAGGAGAATCACTATGAAAATTATTAACAATAAAATTTATTCAGACGATAAAAAAGGTTTTGATCGTTATAAAGAAGAAAGAATGGAATGCACAGGTAGACCCACTGGTAATGGTTATGGTGCGGCTAGAAAAGGTCCAGCCGTAAACAGAACTTCGATTGATCTTAGCAAAGTTGTTATTGATAATAAAGAATACGATTATTCTGTTTAAGTTTTATGTCTGAACTAAAAGTTATTAAATTACATTCTTTAAGGGTATATAAATTTTTTAAAATATTAGAATATCCAGAATGGTATAAATTTTTATTATCTGTTTTAGGTAGGCAGCCATCTGAGCCTATTGATAGAACAGGAACTTTAAAAAACTTCTATAAGATTGATCCTAAGTATCAACTAAAAATGCCAACGGAGATAGAAGAAGTAGACTTAATTAACTGTATTGAAAATAAAATTAATACAATTAATTCTTTATCTGACAATAAATATATTGACGTTTTTCTTTCAGGTGGTTTTGATTCTGCAACAATGTACGCAGGGTTTTTACAAAATTGTGATAAAAATAAAATTAGAGCAGTATTTACTTTTGATGAGGACACAAACAATAGAAAAGCATTAAATCAATTTAATCCTGCTCTGTATAAATTTATAATTGATAACGGTTATAATTACAGATTAATTAACAACACCGATCTTCACCCAGAAGATTCTGTGTCAATTATAGGACACCCCGGTAATACATTATCAAATGGTACGGTTCATGATATTTATTATTATCATGGTTTAAAAACAGTTAAATGGCCTGACATTTTAAATGGATTATATAAAGATAAATCTTGGCAAGAACTAATAAAAGATATTGCAGACAATATTCCATATTGTGACAGTAATACAGTTGTTGAGGAATTAACTAATTTTATTGAAGCAGCACCAATAAATATTAAAAATAACCCATTAAAAATTTTATGGTGGATTAAATTTAATTTTGCATACACAGACAGAGTTATTGGGCCTTGGTATTTAATGAAGGACATTTCAGTTGATAGAGCAGATAATGTTTTTTCTTTTTACCATAGCGATGAATTTCAAAAGTATATGATGTATACCTGTTTAGAACAAGGAAAATATATTAGTCCAGAACATGGTCGTAATTCCGAAATGATTAATTATATGTTATCTTTTTACAAAGATCAATCTCTTATTGACTATTCTAATCAGTTGCCCCACCAAAAAGGTGAAGTTCATAAAAATCAAAATCGAGGAATTATTAGATTAAATAATGGCAAAGTTTTAGATAGGCAATCTTTTTTAGATAACTATAATCAAATTAAACAAGTATTTTTTCAATAGGAGAATAAGATGGAAGAATCAAAAATTTCAAAGACTATTAAAAGAGGCAGAAAAAGCCGCAGGGGTCGTCCCTCTAATAAAGTTAAAGAGCTAATGGAATCAAGAGATATCTCTAGATCAGAAGCTGAAAAAATTGCAAAGACAGAGGCTGACAAAAAACCTGTAAAGAAAAAAGCTGCAAAGAAAAAATCAGAGCCAAAAAGAACTAGGTCTGAGCAAAAAGAATTAGATAAACTTATTAGACAGCAAGAAAGAGAAATGCGAGGAGCGGGTACAAATGAAACTGCTAGAGCAGGTGCTACGCAAGAAGAAAGACTTTCTATTAATGCTCCAGCTAGATCAAAGGAAAGACCTTCTGAAAGAAAAGATTTATCACCCGCACAGCTTAGACGTTTGGTAACATCAGGATTGGCTGGTGTAGGTAAAAAAGAAGAGGTCACTGATAAGGGAACATATTCATCTGGTGCTAATGTAGCTGGTAGAATGATGCGAGGAGACGTTGGTGGAGATGTTGATATGAAAGCACTAGAAAATGAGCTAAGAACTCTTGGCGGTTTTGAAGGGCTTAAAAGTGGTGGCAAGGTAGGTAAACCTAGAGGCTGTGGACAAGCTCAACGTGGTTATGGTAAGGCTATGATGGGTGGTGGTAAGATTAAAACCAAGAGTAGTTATTAAAACTAAGGTAAGATTTAATAATGCCATTAAAAAAAGGTTCAAGCCGAAAGACAATTAGTGCAAACATTCGTAAGCTAAAAAAAGAAAAATATCCTCAAAAGCAAGCGGTAGCTATTGCACTTAGTCAAGCAAAAAAGCGTAAGGGAAAAAGAAAAAGTGGCTAAACTCTGTCCAAAAGGTAAAGCTGCAGCAAAGCGTAAGTTTGATGTTTATCCATCTGCTTATGCTAATATGTATGCGTCTGCTGTTTGTAGTGGTAAAGTAAAACCTGGTGGTAAGAAAAAGAAAGTTGTTAAGAAGAAAACTGGAGGTGGATTACGCAAATGGGTAGATGAGAAGTGGGTTGACATTGGCGCACCAAAGAAAAACGGTAAGTATCAGCCATGTGGTAGAAAGTCAACTAAGGGTACAAAACGTAAGTATCCTAAGTGTGTTCCCCTCGCAAAAGCACAACGTATGACAGAATCTCAGAAAAAATCTGCTGTTAAAAGAAAAAGAGCCAAGCCTCAAGGAGTAGGTGGTAAGCCTACAATGGTTAAAACATTTAAGTCAAAGGGTGGTCAAATTAAACCAAGAGGCTGTGGAGTAGCTCAAAGAGGTTTTGGCAGAGCTATGAAAGGTAAATAGGTTATATCATGGCAGTAAAAAGAAAACGTAAAGGAACAGGCATGAAAGGAATGACCATCAGTGGTGGTCATAAACGTCCTACCAAAGCTGGTGCCGGTATGACTAAAAAGGGAGTAGCTAAATATCGTAGGCAAAATCCCGGTAGTAAACTTCAAACTGCTGTAACAGAATCTAAACCTACTGGTAAAAGAGCAGCAAGACGTAAAAGTTATTGTGCTAGATCAGCAGGACAAATGAAGAAGTTTCCTAAAGCTGCTAAGAATCCTAACTCAAGACTTAGACAAGCTAGAAAAAGATGGAAGTGTTAGATGGCTAAAGGCATGGCACATTTTACTAAAGATGGTACACCCTATTATGGTGAAGTTCATAAAATGCCAGATGGGTCAATACATAGTGGAAAGACACATACTAAAACATCCAAGAAGGTAATGCACTTTAAAGATTTATCTACTACAGCTAAAAATAAAGCAGGTGACAAAATGGCAAAAGATACATATAAAGGAAGAAAGATGAAAAAAACTAAGTATATGTCTAAGGGTGGTGTTGTTCGTCAAAGATATGCAATGGCATCTAGTAAAAAGAAAAAGTAATGGCTATTGGTAGATCAAACATACCACAACAGATTACCAAACCTCCTCAAAAGAAAAAGCGTAAAAAGAAAGTTACATCTTATAAACGCAAAAAAGGATAAATTAAATGGCGACTAGTGGAACATTTACATTTAATTTGGATATAGACGAAGTTATTCAAGAAGCAATGGAAATGATCGGAGGAGAACAAACTCTAGGTCATGAGCCAGCCTCCGCTCGTCGTTCTTTAAATTTAATGTTAAAAGATTGGCAGAATAGAGAAATTTTATTATGGACAACAGAAGCATCTGTTATATCTCTTTCTACAAGTACTACTTCATATCCTCTTAGTGATTCAACTATTGATACCTTGCAAGTTATTTTAAATAGAGATAATACTGATCTACCGTTAGATCGTATTTCTTATGAAGAATATTTACAAGTTCCTCGTAAAGGACAGACAGGTAGACCTACTCAATATACTGTTAAAAGAAATAGAGACAATCCTACAATATTTCTTTGGCCTATTCCAGAAAATTCTACAGACAAATTAAAAGTAGAAAAAATTAGTGAACTTCAAGATATAAATAAATCAGCACTTCAGAATGCTGATATTTCTAAAAGATTTCTACCTTGTCTAACTGCTGGTCTGGCATATTACATGTCTATGAAAAGAGCGGGAGTTCCTGAAGGTAGAATTACAATGTTAAAACAAAATTATGAAGAGCTATTAGCAAGAGCTAACACTGAAGATAAAGAACGAGCTAGCATGTATATTAGACCAAGACTCGGATATATTTAATATAGAGTAGTATTATGGCAACAAATAAAAATGCTAAAGGACTTTGTGATACTTGTGGATTTGCATATCCTTTAAGAGTATTGCGTATGAATAGCTACGGAATGCTGGTTTGCCCTGAAGATTTTGAGGGAAACTTTGATTTAAAAAATCATCCACAAAATAGAACTCCTAATACAAGAGATGACGAAACCCTTCGTAATCCTAGACCTCCTCTTAATAATGATAGAAATGTTGCTTGGCAACTAGCTACGACTGAGTGGGAAAACGAAACAACTGAATGGAATATGGTTTAATGAGTAAACTTACTGGAAACTTAATTGCAAATACATATAAACAACTCCTGCAGGTTGGATCAAATAATACGGGTCTAACATCAACTGAACAAACTGTTCAGGATGGATCAGGAGAAAACTCTGCTTTAAAACTAAGTAAAAGTGCTGTAGATATTAATGGAACATTTAAACTTAATGGTGTTGCAATTACAACCAATGCATCAGCTATTAATGCAATTACCGATCTAACAGGTATTACAGGTCTTGTTGCAGTAAGTAGTGGAGATGTATACGGCAGAACACTTACTGCAGGTACAGGCATAACAATAGGTAATGGAGATGGTACTGAAGGCAATCCTACTATTGCTGTAAGTTTAGCTGACACAACAATTAATGTTGCTAAAGTTTCTGCATCTGCCGCTACATTTAATGACACTGTTAGTGCAGGATTCTTTGTAGGTGATGGTTCAGGTCTTGTCAATGTTCCTTCTGCTGAAGGTGGTACTGTTAAGTTTATTGAAGCAGGTACTGGTATTAAAATTACAGTTGATGGTGCAGTATCAAGTAATATTCCTGTAAGTGGTACAATACTTGTTTCTGCAGACCAAAACTTTGGTACAGTTTCAGTTAGTACTGCTTTCGTTGCTACAGGTTCTGCAGTCTTTGGAACTTTAAGTGCAACTAATATTGATGCTGACGAACTCTTAATGGCAGGTGTATCTGCCGCCAATGTTACAGAAGTTGCAGCAGTTTCGGCACTTACAAAAACTAATCTAGATTCTATAACAAGTATTAATTCTATTATAGGAGACGGTAGTAACTTTGCTACAAGTGCTGAACTAGCAGCAGTATCTTCAGCTTTGGCTACCAGCATTGCTACAGCTAACACAAGGATAACATCTGTTAGTGACTTTGCGGTAGCATTGTCTGCAACAATGGCAACCAGCATAGGAACTGCTAACACCCGTATAACATCTGTCAGTGATTATGCAGTTGCTCTTTCAGCTACACTAGCCGCTAGCATAGGAACTGCTAATACTCGAATAACTTCTGTCAGTGATTATGTAGTTGCTCTTTCAGCTACACTAGCCGCTAGCATAGGAACTGCTAACACTCGAATAACTTCTGTCAGTGATTATGCAGTTGCTCTTTCAGCTACGCTAGCTACCAGCATTGGTAATTCTAATGCGGCTATAACTTCTATTAATGCTATTCTTGGAGATGGTAGTAACTTTGCTACAAGTGCAGAACTAGCTACAGTATCTGCTGCTCTTGCAACAAGTATAGCTACAGCAAATACTCGCATAACATCTGTTAGTGACTTTGCGGTAGCGTTGTCTGCAACAATGGCAACTAGTATAGGAACTGCTAATACTCGAATAACTTCCGTTAGTGATTATGCGGTAGCACTATCCGCAACTCTAGCCACAAGCATTGGAACTAGATTAGCCATTGCAAATAATCTTTCAGATTTGAATAATGCTGGAACTGCTAGAACAAATCTTGGAGTGGCAATTGGAAGTGACGTTGAGGCTTATGATCCTGATATATTAAAGGCTGATACGGCAGATGAATTAACTGCTGGATTTAGTGCTGCTGCTTATAATGCAGGTACACAGACTACTGGTACTTACACACCTGATGTTGATAATGGAAATTTCCAATATACAATTAATGGTGGCGCACATACATTAGGTGTTCCTAGTAAGAATTGTACGATGGTAATTTTATATAAGAATAATGCTAGTGCAGGAACAGTAACCACTTCTGGTTATACTAAAGTAGACGGAGATACAATTTCCACTACGGATGGAGATGAGTTTTTCTTTTATATTACAAGAGTAAATGACGGTACAACTACATTCTCTATGTTGACTGTAAAGGCACTACAGTAACATGACTTTTCCAATACCTATAGTTCAAGGTGGTATTACAATATTTGATACTGGAACTATTATCACAATTTCTGCTAATACTGCTGATTATAATTTAAGAAATGATCTTGTAAATAATTATAGTTGGGATGGCACAAGTGCTATTGATGTTACTCTGAATATTAATTCAGGCATAAATGTTAGAGCAACTACAACAGGAACTGCAGCTATTACAGCCGACCTTGTTGCAGGTTCTAATTTAACAATTAACAATAGCGGAACTATAGCGGGAAGAGGTGGTGTTGGAGGTAGTGCTGGCAGTCCTAATGGTGGAGCAGGTGGGGTTGGTGGAAACGCTATTGATCTTACAAATCTAACTTGTGTTATTAACAATGCTTCGGGAGCTAACATTGCTGGTGCCGGTGGTGGTGGCGGTGGAGGTGCTGGCGGCACAGGTGGAGGAAGTTATAACGTAGAAACAGGGTGTAGCGGACAAGTTTCATTCAGTGGAGGTGCAGGTGGTGCAGGAGCAAGCACCGATAATCCCGCTACTAATAATGCAACTGTTGGCAGTGCGGGACAAAGTAATTCTGGTGGTAATGGCGGAACTGGAGGTACTGGAGGAACTTGGGGAAATGTTGGAGCAACTGGAGGTACTGCTTCGGCAAACCCACCTACCCAATGTCGTTCAACTGGAAGTCCCGGTAGTGGTGGTGCTGCAGGTAAAGCAATTTCTGTAGGGTCAGGTGCGTCTAATACCTTAAATAATTCTGGAAACGTGTACGGGGCTACAAGTTAAAATGTCTATTTTATTTTTTGGAAGCAGACGATTTAGAGGTCAAACATTAAATATCACTTCAGATACAGAAAATTATAATCTGTCTAATGTTTTACAAGGTAGTTATGGTTGGAATGGTGTAGACCCTATTGACGCTACGGTTGTTATTAATAGTGGTGTAAATGTTTTTAGCCAAGTTATTAATGTACCAGCATTTACCGCTCATCTTGTTGCAGGAAGTAATTTTATTTTAATTAATAATGGTAACATTATTGGTAGAGGTGGAGACGGTGGTAGTGCTGGTGGTGCTGGCAATAACGGTAGTGCAGGTGAAAATGGTGGAGATGCTATTAGTTTAGAAAATATTACCGCATCTATTACTAATGCTTCAGGCGCAAACATTGCCGGAGGTGGCGGCGGTGGTGGCGGGGGAGGAGGATACCGAACCTGTAATCTATTTGATAGTGAATCAGGGGATTGTAATGATTGTATTTATCTAGTAGGAGGTAATGGAGGTAAGGGTGCAAGCTTTGATGTTCCTCCTACCAATACTAATACAAGTGGATCATCGGGAGCAGCTTCTACTGGAGGAGCAGGAGGAACTTGGGGTAATGTAGGTGAAGGGGGTGCAGCAGGAAGTGGTCCTGCAGGTATTGTAAACTGTAGAGTTATTGGATCAGGTGGACCGGGAGGTGATGCAGGAAAAGCAGTTAGATTAAATTCAGGTGCATCGGTAAACATAACAAATAACGGGAATATTTATGGAGCTACATCGTAGATGTTATTTTTAAACAATCACACTTACATTGCACCTCAAAATAGTTTATACTATTACGAAGTAGATAACACAGGAAACCAATATAAAGTACCTAAAAATAGTTCAGCATGGATTATTAATAAAGAAAGTGTATCGGTTAAGAATTCGGGTACATGTTTTGGTGAAGTTATTATTACTATATATGGGTACACACCACCAAATAGAACTGCTCAAATTAATTTAAATACTTATTTACCTTATATTAATGGGTGCAGTACAAATAATATCTTACCTCCTATTCGATCTGGTGATCCTTGTATGCAATTATTAAAGATACCTGCTGGATGCTCAGAACAAAAACATCACATTCATTCAACAGATAGAGTGGTATATGTTTTATCGGGGAGAGGTACAGCAGTTTCAGGTGTAGGTTCTAATGTAGAGAGATATAAATTAGTTGAAGGCAAAACTTTAATTTTAAATGCTATGGAGCCACATCACTTTGAAACAGACGATGAAGACTTGATTGTTGTTCCTATGCATATATGGTCTAGTACTAATGAAGAATTTAACCATCCTATGATGTTGGGAACACATGTTGTCTAAAAAATATATTATGTATACACTAAAGTTTTTTGGTTTGTGTTTTGTTTTTTATGGTTGTTTTGCGTATTCTCAAGAACAAGTTAGAGTAATAGTGCAGCTTCATCAATTGGAAAAGAGTTTTATAAAATGAGTTTAGTATTAAAAAGAATAGATAATCCAATACCAGGAAGTGATAAATCACCTTCTGATATTGACCTAAAGGTTATGGTTCTTAATGCAGATAAGACAGCTTTTGAAGAACAGTGGAAAGATTTACCAACTGTTAAAAAAGTTGTTCTAGAAAGATTTAATAATAAATATATAAAAATTAGAGATTGGTATTTTCCAAAACCTGAAAGCATTACACAAGTTGAACAATTCCTTAGATCAGAAATAACTACAAATCAAGCAACTACAGTTATAGGAAATACTAAAGAAGAAAAAGTTGACAATGCATTACAACAATTTAAGAATAATGCATCTAGATTATTTATTGAGGAATTATATCAAACTAGACGTCAAGAAATTTTAGATGCTACTGATCCTCAAACTTGTGTAGATATTTTAAATAATCAAGATGAATTTATTAATCCTGTATCTGAAGAAGAATGTATAGATTGTGCAATTCTTTTACACACTGCAGTAGGTGTTGGACAAATTAGAAGTGTTTTCGGTCCATTAGATATTGATTGTGGTATAAAAGTTTTAGATAAATTTGTTGATATATTTAATTTTGAAACTCAGACATCGGTTGATGTATCAACAGATGGACTAGGTGATAAATTAATTTTTGCTCGTCCAGATTTTTTAAGAGTTGGATCGGGTGAATATAAAAAAACAACTTTAGATGCTATAGGAAGAGATATTCATTGTCTTTGGACTCCTAATGATCGAACAAATACTTTATCTAGTAATTTAAAGTTAGAGGGTAGTCCAATACCTGATGCTACAGGATTTACAAAAACCTTTATAGAGGTAGCAGATGAAACAGGTGTAAATCTATGGAATGAAAATAAAGAAATAAAAGTATACTGGAGTGGTGGAATAGATAGCACAGTAGCATTAGTAAGTCTACTAAAATCTAAACCGTCTGATTGGCACGATAGATTAAAAATTATTTATACTGACGCTTCTATTGAAGAGTATTCTTTATTTTGGAATAATTATATTGATGGGAAAATTCAAACAGAAAAAGTTGTAGAACCAGTAAAAGACCCTGATAAATATTACATGGATAAACCTTTTTTCTCTCCCATTTTAAAAGACATTGAAAATAATTTAGGTACTGGTATATCTGTTACAGGTGAATGTGGCGATCAACTTTTTGGCTCATCAGGATTGATGTCTCATCCTGAACTATTTCTTATGACGGTAGATGAATTTTTAAAAGAAAAATATCCTAACAACATAGATGAAATAAAATTATTTAATTCTAAAAGTCCTTATACTATATCATCTATTAAGGATTTATTTTGGTGGTGGAATTTTAATTTAAAATGGGATGAGGTAAGTTATAGAGCACTATCCCTTGTTAAAAATAAAAATTATTTAGCTAACTCTCGTCCCTTCTTTAGAACTGATGATTTTCAAAAATGGTCTATTTCAAATCCTGATAAAAAGATTAAAGATACTTTAGCGTCATATAAATTTACAGCAAAAGATTACATCTTTGATTATACTTCAGATGCAGATTATAGAGATAAAAAATTAAAAATTGGTTCTTTAAGAGTTAGATGGGGAAGCACTATAGCAATAGATAATAATAATAATATTATTTATGCTGGAGATACCTCAACTAATACCGACTTGTTAAAAGATAAATATGGAGATTCACTACAAAGGTTTATTAATTAAAATGAAAAAAATAATTTTAATTTTAGCAGCTATTTTATTCTTTTTATTGGTGTCTAATTATGGTGTAGCTCTAGCAAATACTTGGAAAATTGGTGACAAAGCAGTTGTAATTTTTATGTGTAAAAAAGAAAAAGCTATAATGGATATAGCTTATGCTGATACTAAAAGTCAAGAAAAACTTATCTTAACTATCTATAAAAATATTATTAATTCTAATTGTCTAAAAATAAGACCACCACAAATATTTTTAATTACTGATATTATTGGAAGTTACAAAGATTATAACAATAGAAATACTACTATACTTAAAATTAAGTCACCTGTTTATCCCTCTTTTAAAGGTTATACAATAGCCACAGGTGTTGAAGGAAAAGGAATTTAAGAATGCCTAGTACTTATACTTCTAGAATTAGATTAGAAAAACAAGGTGATGGAGAAAATCCTAATAGTTGGGGTACTATTCTAAATCAAAATGTTATTGATCTAGTAGATGAGGCTATTGCTGCATACACTACCATTACTGTTTCTAGTGCAGATGTAACCTTAACAGCTAATGACGGAACGTCAGATCAATCTCGTAGTCCTTTTTTAGAATTATCTGGAACTGTTTCTGCTAGCTTAAATGTTATTGTTCCAGAAAAATCTAAAGCTTATATTATTAACGACAAGACTACCAGAGAAAATTCAGCAGTAATTACTTTGAAAAGTGGGTCAGGCTCTGGTTCAGGATCAACAGTTGCAAGCGGCAGCAAAAAAATGTTTTTCTGTGATAGTGTTTCTGTTTATGGTCTTGATTATTTAACTGCTGATACAACTGCTAGCTTTGCAAAACTATCTTCGGCTAATACTTTTACAGATACTAATACTTTTAATAAACCTGTAACCTTTGCATCTGCGGTGGGCTTTGCTACAAGTGTATCAGCCACTAGTATATATACAACCTCTATTGCGGCTGATTCAGCAGTTGTTTCTAATGCAGTTTTAAATATTGTTAGTGTAGCAGGAAGTGCAACATTTAATTCACAAGCTACGTTCTCTGGTCAACTTGTAGTCCCACCTGTTACTCTAACAGAAGCAGCATCAATTGCTCTTGATCTATCAACAGCCACTACCTTCTTTGTTTCTTTAACGGGTAATAGAACTTTGCAGAATCCATCAAATGCATTGCCGGGACAAAGTGGATATATCTATGTATTTCAGGATAACACTGGAAGTCGGACACTATCATACGGAGATAGTTATAATTTTCCTGACTCAGAGATTCCTGTTTTATCTACAGTAGCTAGTGCTGTAGATATGTTGGTTTACAATGTTAGGGGTGTAAGTGCAATTGATATGGTTTTAGTATCTTCATTTGGATAAAAACATATGCCATCTACTACTTCAAAATTAGAGAAATTAAATTTCAAGCCGGGGTTTCACCGAGAGTCTACTCAGTATTCTGAGGAGGGGAAGTGGTTTGATGGTGATCGGGTCAGATTTAGAGAAGGTAAACCTGAAAATTTAAGGGGATATCAAAAATTTATTGATAACTCTTTTATTGGAATAGCAAGAGATTTGCTTGCATGGACAAATAATAATACAGAAAAACTTTTAGGGTTTGGTACTGAAAGTAAATTATACGTTGTATATAGTGATTTTACTTATGATGTAACACCGATTGTCAGCACTGTTAGTATTGGAGATTTAGGAACTGGAGGAAGTTTCAATACTGCTGCTGGATCACCTTTAATTGAAGTTAGTTCTAATAATAATGGTCGAGCCGTTGGTGACTTTGTAGAATTTTCTAATACATCTATTAATGGATTTGGAACAGATGGCTTAGACTTTTCTGCCTCTTCTTTCGGTGGTCCAACCTTTGAGGTTGTTAGTGTTCAAGGATTAAATAATTTCTTTATTAGTGTAACTAGCGTAGCTACTAGCACTGAAACAGATCAAGGTAGTGGAGTTGCATTCTTTTTATTAGCATCAGGTAAGTCAAATCCTATTCAAGGATTAGGATATGGTGCTGGTGTATATAATGCAGGTGCTTCTGCAACAGGAGAAAGAGCTTGGAATAGCCCGGCAGAATCTTCTAATATTGTTTTCTTAGGGACACAGTGGTCTTTAGATAACTTTGGTGAAGATTTATTAGCTGCTAGAGCGGGAGGACAATTAATTCACTGGGATGCTACGGCTAGTTTAACCCCTGTTAGAGCAAGTATTGTACCAACATCTCCAGAGCAGATAAATAGCATTGTTATTTCTCCCAACGATAGACATGTTATTGCTTTAGGTACGGAAGAGTTTGCAACATCTGTATTTAATCCATTACTAGTAAGATGGTCTGATCAAGAAAGTTTTTCTAACTGGACTCCTTCAGTTTCTTCTACATCAGGTGAGCTACAGTTAATTGATGGTACTAGAATTATAGGAGGTGTGCGAGGACGTAATGCTATTCTTATTTACACGGACAATGCTCTATATACTTTACAGTATGTTGGTCCTCCGTTTACTTTTAGATTAGCTCAAGTCGGTACGAACTGTGGTTTAATTGGTCCACATGCTGCAATTGATGTTGGTGGTAGAACATTCTGGATGGGCGATACTGATTTTTATGTCTTTGATGGTTCGGTTAAAAAATTAGATTGTACCGTTAGAAGATTTTTATATGATGATTTTAATATGACTCAAAAGTCTAAAGTATTTGCAGGACTTAATTCTGAGTTTCATGAGGTTATTTGGTTATATCCTAAAGAAGAATCAAATGAACCTAATGGTTATGTAATATATAATTATATGGAAAATACTTGGGTCTACGGAAGTAATTTTTATACTACCTATATTGATGATTCTATTTTCCTTAATACGGTAGCAACTGGAGCAGTAAGCGGTACAGTTTCAACAACTAACCCACAGTACCTTTGGTTTAATGAGCCAACTTCTGTTTTCTCTGGTGATGGTCAAGCATTATCTTCTTTTATTGAAAGTGCTGATTTTGATATGGGTGATGGTGATGATATTATGTTTATGGATAGAATTATTCCTGACTATGATATCAATCAAGGGACAATTAAATTTTCTTTAAATGTTAAAGATTTTCCTTCAGATCCTACAACGGAAGTAGGCCCTTTCGATATAACAAATCAAACTAGAAAAATTGATATGAGGGCTAGGGGTAGACAGGCTAATGTTAGAGTATCAACGTCTGATATTAATACGTCTTGGAAATGGGGTAGTGTTAGAATAGCTATGCAACCAGCAGGTAAACGATAATGTCTTTTTCATATCCTAACTTTAATGTTAATTATAATATTACTGATGAAGAATTAATTCAACTATATAATTCAATTAATACATGGGCATCAGAAATAAAATTTTTATTGGAGAGTAGAGACATAGAATTAGATGCTAGACCTTCAACTAAAATTTACTCTGTTGTAACTGTCACAGAGATAGGTAGACCTCAAAGTGGTTATGTAGCATACTCAGCTAGCTCTGGCAAGTTTAAAGGTTATGTAAATAATGCTTGGGTTGATTTTCACTAGTTTTGCATGAAACTAATTTTTATTGTATAATATATAAAATATAACTTGGAGAATTATAGATGGTAGCGATGATGAATCAAGATGCTCCTTATAGCGGCATAGCTGGATTGATGGCAGCAAAGGGACGTTATGGGGATACAGAACTTTTGCATGTTAGACCTGATGAGCTTGCTGGTCTTGCTAGCGTAGGTCAGTTGACTATTAATCCTGATACAGGACTACCTGAAGCATTTAGTTTTAAATCACTGTTGCCAGCCATAGGTGCAATTGCTGGTAGTGTATTGCTTGGTCCCGGCATTGGCACAGCTATTGGAAGTGGTGCTTTCGGTGCTGGAATTGGTGCAGGTGTTGGTGGATTTGCTGGTGGACTTGCAGCAGGTCAATCACCAACTCAAGCTCTTATGGGTGGTTTAATGTCTGGTGCTACCGCTGGTATTATGACAGGTCTAATGGGTCCAAGTCCTGCCGATATTACTTCCGGACTTCAACCGGATAAAGTAGCAACTGCATCACAACAAGTTGTTGCTGGTGCACCTGTAACACCTGAAGCAATATCTACATCGATGGTACCTGAGCTTTCTGGATTGTCTGGTACTGTAGCCCCGATGGAGATACAGTCATCGCTGGGCAGCTTCAATGATCTTTTCGGACCAGATTCTCTTTTACGATCCGTACCAACTCAAGCTTCCAACGCAGGTCAATTTGTAACACCATATGGAACAGTAGCGGCAGCACAAGGTGCAACACAGACGGCAGGTATGTCGGTAGGAGAACAAGCACTTGTGAATTCTGCTCGACAATCAGCAGGTCTCCCGTCGGTAGGAGAGCAAGCACTTGTGAATGCTGCTCAACAATCAGCAGCACAACAAGTAGCGACTCCACTAGTGCCACCTGAGTTTTTTGCTGGCAATCAAATGGTTAATGTTAATTCAGACCTAGCTGCCCAATCTGGAACGTCAATTAACCGCCCATTTTTGCCGGGTAACGTTTCAGCAAAAAGAGTTATTACAGACTTTGGTATTAATGCAGTAGAGCCTACTCAAGCAGCTTTAAAAGCAACAGGTCAAGCTCCGTTAGGAACTATGGATATTGCTGGAGCTTTATTAAAAAGACCATCAACCTATACTCCTCTAGCATTTCCTATAGTAGAAGCTGTAATGACTCC
>LSRR01000022.1_pt1 | contig 56071 bp, 69 predicted proteins | sample 1162981 | NCBI WGS metagenome assembly LSRR01 (sample SAMN03256433, study PRJNA305521) | marine metagenome | biome: Estuarine; feature: Estuary; material: Brackish water; isolation source: iron chloride precipitation of viral particles from surface water samples | place: USA: Chesapeake Bay ... | reverse complement strand
CGACAGACTTACCACTACCGATACGCTTAAAAATACTGGGTTTTTTGTTGTCTAGCGCGTTTAATTCGCTGACTTTACCCATCCATGCGCCGATTTGCCCAAGCACATCCTCAACTTCCCGACCAGCCTCAACAAGTTTTTTAACAGTGTTAAAGGCAGCAGTTGCTGCCATGAAGAGGCTAATTGGGTCCATTATCGTGGCGGAGGCATTGGGCTATAAATTTACAAAGATTCGACAATCGTCTTCAGTGAAGCAACATCAGCAGCAGCATCAATGTTTGACTGAACGGTTGCATACTTGGCACGAATAGCCGCGCGTGCCTCTTCAGCCGCAGTAGCTTCTGAGGGGATGGTGGCTTTAATGTCCAATGGCGCAAACTCTTCTGCACGTTTGGCACGGCGAACTTCGTGGGCAATGCCTTTGGCTTTATCTACGTTAATAACAATCATGCTGAATACTCCCATGCGTTGCGAATGTACGGTCGCTGGGCACATCTGCCACATCGACAATCTTGTAGGGCTTACCTGCTGGTACATCCTTGATGCAGTCTTCGACGTTGTTGGCAGGAACGATAACAGCAACACCGCCATCATCAGTTGGGTAAATGATTCGTTTATCAGACATTTTGATTACTCCTTACGGTTTAGGGTATGCAGTTTTTACTGCGGCAATCGTTGACTTCCAAGCGTCAATACCTTCGTGGTAGATGGTGTCTAGCTGGTCAGCAATTGATGGGTATGATTGGGCACGTTTTTGGTCGTATGGAAGCGCATCAAAAGCCGCTTTTGCTTTTAGTTGGTTTATCGCCGCCACCTCTTCCATTGAAATTTCAATGAGTCCAGAGGGCACAGTATCGTCAATATCAAAACCGAACAGATTGTTGTTTGAATCTTTGTAATGTTTCATATTTTTTCCTTAACGAAGTTCGTCCCACCTACCTAGGGCTGGGCTTCCAGAAGCTGTGGTAACTTGGTAAGTATTCCCATTGGGAACAGCAAAAAAAACGGTGGCATTGTATCCGTTGGCATCTCCGTTAGTGAACATATAGTTTCCAGCTATATAAACAGCAATCTGATGTACACTGGAAGTATTAACAAGTACACCAATTGTACGCCCTGTTGAATTAGTGTAAACGGGCCCTATTGCTCTACTAGATGTCATATCTTGCCACGTTTGACCATCACCAAGCCCTTTGCTGGCTGATGAGTCAAAGTTGTCACTTCCTCGTATTACTGAAGCCATAAAGCACTCCCTGTTTGTTTATTCATGTTTGTTCCTTTGGTTAACGGAAGATGGCGGCAAAAGCACCGACAGGATCGTAAGTTGCATTGTTTTGACCATAAACTGTTTTGACTATTACGCTTGACGTATTCACACCAATCACGCTGAACACAAGATTTACAGAACCGTTATCCCAATTATTTGATCCTGTGGTCGCGTAATTTACATCAGGCATTGCGGTAGTAAAGTTGATTGTGTAGTGACCCGTGCCGTTATCCGTAATACTACTCACATTGTAAGACTGACGAATAGCCACCGTCCCTTGCCCATTAAAGTTAACCCACGCTTTTGCACTTCCGTTAACAGCGTTTGCCATTGACGTTGACACACCCGCTAAGGTGGCAATGTTGTCTGCTTTTATTGTTGACATATTATTTACTCCTGATTAACGGAAGACAGCGATATTGCATTGAGATATGTCAACCGAACCACCGCCCGAGTTAAAACCAACAACTTGAAAGGCTGATGCGGTTCTCGCAACGTTTTGGTCAAAAGCCGCCAAACCGAAACTGCCGCCTGTGCCACCAAAACTGACTGTGAACGCATAATTCGCATCAGGCATCGCACTAGTAAAGTTCACCGTGTAAGTACCAGCGCCATTGTCAGTGATACTCGACACATTACCACTAGCACGAATAGCGACTGTACCTGTGCCGTTGAAGTTCACCCATGCTTTCGCTGTGTAAACCTCTACCCCGCTGGTATTCTGTATTGTGTTTACTTTTAAAGTTGACATTTGTTTTCCTTAAATAACTGTCCACGCACTGCCGCTTGGCACTGTTACCGTGATGCCACTGTTGATTGTGATCGGACCAGCACTACTTGCGTTCTTGCCAGACGTGATCGTGTAGTTAACAGTAACCGTTTGGTCGTTTTCAACAAAGACCTGATCTGAGCCGCCGCCAGTAGCACCACCGCCAATTTGACTCCATGCAGAGCCTGAGTAGCCCTCATACCGCGAAAGGTCTGAGTTGTACCGTATTTTGCCGTTTGCACCCGTTGGGCGCTGGGCAGTTGATCCAACGGGGACTTTTACGGCACCAGTAGACGTAAAACTGGAGTCAGCGGTGGCAGTTAATGCTGTGACGCTTGCCGCCGCTTGAGCGCTCCCGCCAATAACTGTGCCGTCAATCGTACCGCCGTTAATGTCAGTGGTCGTCAGGACAGATGACGCCAGCGTTACTACGCCAGTGCTGTTGGCAATGCTACCAGCGGCTGTGCCGTCTTTTGCTTTTAAGTTCGTTACTTCAAGGTTTGTAGAGTCAACTGTGGTTGCGTTGACAGTGGTTATATTGCCAGTGGTTATATTGCCAGTAGTTGCACCTAACGTCGTAAAAGTACCCGCTGCTTGAGTGCTACCACCAATAACAGTACCGTCAATTGTCCCACCGTTAATATCCGCCGTAGTCGCCGTCAAAGCAGCTATATCTAAAGCGGAAAAATGAGAAACTGCGCTAACTACGTTTGTTCCATCACAGTACAAAACGGATATTTTCCCGTTCGGGACGGATACTCCTGTGCCTGCGGAAGTTTTTAGCGTGATAGCAAAGCCGCCAGTCGTCGCATTTTTAACAAAATACAGCTTAGAAGCCGAAGGACAGACCACATTACGAGCTGCAGTTATCGTGCCTGTAACGTTTAAAATCATCTGGCGAGCTTCGTCCGAAGCCCCGTTAGCCACCGTCAGAGTGTAATTTGCCGAGTCATCGTGCGTAACAGCAGCCGTGCCAGACACAGCAGCGTCAACAAGTTCGGTGATTCCGGTATTAACCGTATCCCCCCAAGTACCTGTTAACTCCCCCGTAACAGGAAGTGTCAGCCTCAGATTATTGGTATATGAACTTGCCATTTTTAACCTTTGTTTATGGGGGCGAGCCCTGCCTTAGTTTACCGTTATTGCCTAAATTAAACAACAGTCCATGCGCTGCCGCTCGGGATTGTGACTGTAACTCCGCTGTTGATCGTGATCGGACCCGCTGACATCCCGTTTGCGTTGGTTGTCATGGTGTAGTTGGCCGTGATTGTTTGGTTGTTTTCATAGATACAACCACTTGCATATACAGCCGCCGCACCAATTTCAGACAGTGACCAAGATACGTTACCTGAGCCGTTGACGCTTTTACCAGTGTTTCCAATGGTTAACGTTCGTGCCGTTCCCCAGTTCGCCGTTGTGTAGTTGGTGGAGCCGTTAATACTTGTACCGTTGATGGTGCGAGCGGTTCCCCAAGTAGACGTAGTTATGTTTGCCGAACCGTTGAAACTTGTACCGTTAATGGTACGTGCAGTTTGCAGGGTTGTAGCGGTTGTGGCGTTGCCAGACAAAGCGCCTGAGAAGTTGACAGCAGTGAGTGTGTTCGTGCCGGGGTTATAAGTAAAATCAGAATCTTCGTTAAGACGTTTGTAACCAGCCGTACTATTATCAACGAACGTAACATAGCGAGTGGCACTTGCAGTACCAGCATCTTCAACATAAGGCTCAACTGTAATGTTGCCAGAGCCGTTGAACGACACACCGTTGATGGTTCGTGCGGTTTGCAAGGTTGTCGCTGTCGCGGCGTTGCCTGTGGTTGAGGAGGACGTTGTTGCGTTACCAGACAATGCGCCTGAGAATGTTGGGGCGGTTACTGTCCCCGGAAATGATGTGTTTCCAGAGCCATCCAAAAGTGTAGCGGTTCTTTGTAGTGAAGAGAAAGTTCCTGTGTACTGTCGGACATAGATTGGCTCAGTACCATCATCGGCAGTAGCAATTTCTGCGTAACCTGCGTTTGAAGCAGTTCCACCAACAAGGATACGGAACTGATCGTTATCAGCCATGTTACCCCGTACCAATTCAGCAGAGCTTGTGCCAGTAACGGTTTTTACAACAGCTCCAGCAGTCGTAGCAGTCGTAGCAGTAGCCGCGTTGCCGGATGTGTTTTGATTACCTGCCGTGTTAACGCCGGGCAAGTTAATATCAGCAGACCCGTTAAACGACACACCGCCAATATTCCGAGCAGTCTGAAGCGTAGTAGCGGTTGCTGCATTACCCGTCGTAGAAGAAGACGTAGTGGCATTGCCGCTCAAACTGGCTGTAATCGTGCCTGCGCTGAAGTTACCAGAAGCATCACGAGCAACAATAGTGGACGCGCCGTTTGCACTATTGGCGTTAGACGTTACCGTAAAGGTCGAATTACCTGCTTGGTCAGCGGTAAACGTAGCTGATCCTGACAACCCAGTGCCAGACACGTTCATAGTTAACGTGCCATTGTTTGGCGCAGTCAGCGTAGCCCAAGAAGTGCTTGAGCCATTAGTCTGTAAATACTTACCGTTATTACCCGTCTGTGACGGCAACAGGTTATTTAGGCCCGCATCCGCCGTGGAAGCGTTTGTACCTCCGTTGGCAATCGGCAAAATACCTGACACATGGGTTGTCAATCCAACCTTACCCCAGCTAGGAGCAGAACCAACACCGCCAGAAATCAGCGCGTTGCCCGTTGCGACATCGGCTAATTTGCTTAACGTCGTTGAACCAGACGCATAAACAATGTCACCGATTGTGTAGCTAGTGAGTCCAGTACCACCATAAGCAGCGCCAATAGTGCTAGCGTTCCAAGTACCGGCAGTAAGAGTGCCAACACCACTAATTCCAGTATAAGACCCAGAAAGTCGGCCTGCAGGAAGGGTGCCTGAAGAAATATTGGACGCATTGGTTGTATCGGTAGTTGCAGAAGTCGCTAGCCCAGAAACCGCTCCGGATGCAATAGAAATCGCCGTATTCGTAACCGCTGTAACCTGACCTTGGGCATTAGTTGTCAGAACGGGAACAGCCGATGCGATCTTATGTCCCAGCAGTACCCGTATTAGTGATACTAAATTCAGTGCCACTAAGGGTTAACCCTGTGCCCGCAGAATAGACCTGTGCAGAACTGATCTGGGTGAACGTAATATTCGTAGTACCAAACGTAATGGTTCCAATCGTATTACATAAATACGTCTCACCGGCCCCGGTATCGCCCTCGGTTACATAAAAAGCGTCGCCTTGTCCAAGTGAGTCAGGGTCGCTCGGGCCATAAGAATCCGCGTCAGTTGCACGGGTCAACACCCAGTTTGTAGAGCCAGAACCTACATCCGTAACGGTATAGACGCCGTTCTGGGCGGCATTTGTTTGGCTGTAGATTAAGACGCGGTCGGCGACATTCACCGCAACACCGTCTATTACCAGAGCTGCTTGCGTTCCTGCGTTGGTAAGCGTTGCCCCGACACCAGCAGTGCCGTTGTTGTAGGTTGCGTTTAGGTTCCCTGCTGTGCTGGGGACTCGACACGAACGGGGTCGTGGTAGTGGATGCCTTGAGCCGCTACGGTGTCTACATAAGTTTTGTTTGCAATATCTGTGCCGCTTGCGGGCGTCGTAGAGACTGTGCCGTTGGTAAGCGTGGCGGTCGTTGCCACAAGCGTTGTAGCGTTTAGCGTGCCGAACGTGTTTTGTACGGGATAGCTGCCTGCTACATCTTGATAAACAGCACGCTCGGCGGGATTTGTACAGAAAACAGACTTACTACCAACGCCAAAATTTACGAGCGAACCTGCGTTACTAGAAGACAAGACTGTGTCACGAGACAGCGTTGTACCGCTTGCCGTATACGTACCAATACCTACTTCCCACTCACCTGCTGGTTGGTCATAGATTGTGTAGTACGTGGTGTTACCATCACCAATAGCGGTAAAAGACTGAAAGCCTGCTGCCGCACCGCCAAGCGTTACCGTCCCAGTGCCTGTGGTGGTAGTGGTTTCTTTTACTCTGTCTTTAACTACTAGAGCCATTTTTATTCCTTACGTGGGCTTATCAGTCCAATTTGGTGTCTGCGACGTAGCAATTACTGCCCAATTTGGCACTTGATCGGTGGATATAACTGCCCATATTAGAACGCCATTAACGTTTATTATCAACTGCACGCCAGACGGAAAAACGTTTGCAATACGTAGAGGCGTCAATGTCTCAGTTGCAGTACTTAGTTCCGCGACCGTGCCAACAAAAACAACTTGTGTGGATTGTGAATCCGTGCCGGTAGCAGCTTCATCAACCGTAGCAAAAAACGATATGCCCCCAAGAAAAGCATCTAATCCGGTAGCAATTTCAGCTAGGGCAGCAACAAAAACAGCTTGTGGGGTATTGACATCAATACCGGTAATCAACTCTTGAATCTGAGCAACCATATCGGCTTGTGCCGTGGACGCCATGACCCCTGTTGCTGACTCATTCTGCTCTGCCGTAAATGCTACCTGTGGCGCTACGGTTTCTGTACCTGATCCTGCCTCGGTAATAACATTATTGAAAATGTTATTTATCGTGTTGACTACTTCGTTACCCGATCCAGTTTCGGACAATGCAGGGGCAAAAGCTGCATACGACGCAAAAACTACAGTAGCCGTGCCAGACTCTGCTAAATCAACGTCATAGACAACTCCACCTGCCGCTTGCGAGGCAAAGGGAGCTTCAGCGAAAGACCCGTCGCCAAACACTTAATCCCCTTAAGTAGCAGCCAAGGAGAATTGGTACGTAACGTTCAGCGTATCGCCCGAGTCAACAAACTTGTCGCCACCGGTAAAATTGCCTGCGGAAAACAAGACGCCTGTAGTACCGCTGCTAACCGTCGCCACAAAAGCCCCAGCTACAGTAACAGTCGCGTTCATCGCAAAAGAAGCTACGCTGGCAGTATTAGAAATAACTGAAGGGTCAGCATCGGTAGCAGCACCCATAGTCAACGCCTTACGAGCGCCTGAATAATCAGTAGTTTCAGGCCATCCAGCATGCGAAGCTAGTGAATCAGCGGCGGCAATCGTGTTGCCTGAAGCTGGACCTTGGATCAAACCAACATAATGGTCGGCGGTGTAAGACGAGCCATTAAAGTACTTGGCGTTCATATCCTGCAGGCCTTCGTTCATAACTAAGTTATTGAACGTGTCTACCCATTTAGTCTGTCCGTCTGGGCCAATACACTCTACTGTGTACACGCCGCCTGCGCCTACAGCTTCACCGCTCTTAGCCCCACGAAGGACTGTTGCGTGCGTGGAATCCGCTGCAGTGGATGTTTCAATTTTTGCGATCATATCAACTCCTGATTAAGAAATACGTACAACAGCACTATCGGCGGCTGCAGCGGGGAAAATTATCTGGAAAGTGTCATTATTGACGGTTTTGTCGGTCCCAAAATCTAGTACAGCAACGGACCTATTGCTATCGGTAGAGTTATAAATTAAAGCCCCTCTGGCGGTAAACGTTGCGCTAGCCCACGAAACCGGTGCAAAAGAAACAAAAGCAGTGGGCACACCACTAGCATTATTCCCAGAAGTTGGGGTTGTGCTTATCGTCAGCGTAACACCACCAGCCGTATAACCTGTTCCAGAGACTTCTCCAGACGCCGTATAAGCAGTTGTAGATGCGCCAATTGACGCAGAAGATGTGTAAAGCGCGATCTTAAAGGTGTCGGCAGAAGTAGGTCCAAAGTTATGGACAGCTTGCATCAGCTCAACTTTAAAGCTCGTCGTTGCAGTTTGCGTAATTGCCATATTAAGTCACCTGTTGTCGATACTGCCCGGAACGGTATGCGTCTTGTCGCTCCAAGCCATCGCCCAAACGTTTAGCCATTGAAAGCGCCTCGTTGTACTTGGTGTTATATAAGCCAGTTATGTCGGCTTCACCTTTCATATAAGTATACGCTTCAACCAAAGTTCCATACAAAAGCACAGAATCAAAGTTATCACCTAGCCACGTACGCCCACCAGAGACTGTTGTAATTGACTCAGGGTAAAAGTAGTAGTGCAGCTCGACCGAATAGTTGGCATCGGGGGTAGGCCCTAAAATAAAAGTCAACTCTTTTGGGTCACTAGATTGGGGACCAAACAAAGCATAGTACTTGGGTGTTCCCGTAGAGCCGGGTGTTGGATACGCCTGCCGAATAAAGTTAACGTCCTTATTCAGCAAGAACTCGTATGCGCCAGCACCATCAATAACGGCAAGTGAGTACGTAGAAAGGAAGTCCGCCGGGCAAGCTAAGTATGGAGCACCGGTCGAAACGTTACCTGTTACGTTCTTACGCAAAGACGGAAACTGCACCGTGTTATAGATGCGCTGCTCCGCCTGCGATATGAACGTATTCATATCGACTGTTGGGAACGTGTTCTCCGTGTAATCAGAGACCGCAGTTACGAGTTCGTCGTAGGTCATGTTTTATGCCATTGGTCCACGGGCCATTGTGCCTTTGGTTGCAGCACCATTGCCACGGGTTTTTACCCCAGTGGTTTTAACCCTAGTTTCCGGATAGCCAGCCGTCTTAGGCACGGGCACTGGCTTAGGTTGCTGATATTTATTTAAGCAAGCGGTTTTATTCATAATAACTCCTTACGTTGTAGTTACCGTAACTGTACCAATATATGTAGCCAAAACCAAGGTATTTGGTGTTAACTGAGAATCAAACCCACTAGAACCACCAACGGGGTTCCAGCCCCATTGGAAGTCACGAGATGTGTAGTCCCCACCCTCAAAAGACAAAGACTTGTCCACACGAGGATTTCGTGCTGCCTGTGGATCAGTGACTGGATACATCCCCTGCATGTTCTGCGGGTGATCAATCTCCCAGCACTCATTGCAAACCTGCAAATCAGTCGGTTTTGTCCGAATGACCAGCTCTTTTAACTCTGTCCGCTTAAAACGAAACCCACACCGATCGCACTCGGCGATTGTGTGTTTACCACTGGCGAACTTTTGTGCAGCCATCAGGGTTTACCCTATGGACATGTAGCGCGGCACAAGCGAATACGAAGCCTTCTCTCGGTCTTCCGTAGCCGCCAACTCCCACGCTTCGTCATACTGTTGCTTAAGAATCTGGAGCCTATCCGGACCTCCGGGGACCTTCAAAGCCAAATAATAAGCCAGCCCAGCCGTCATACAAGGCAAGAAGCGGAACGGCACGTCCATCGTATTGACACCATTACCTGCGTCATCAATGCGCTTCAGACGCCAATAAACGAACTGGTAAGGCTGTGTGTTATCAGGAACAGGCCATAGCGTAACCGTCGGCGTAGCAGCCTGACGATCAATCCAAGCCTGAATCGGACGGCCTTGAGACAGCTTTGAGGGGATGGAGGAATAGGTAGAAACACTAATACGCGACATCGTCAAATCAGACTGCGTCGAAGAGCTTCCCGCATTGGTGCGAATCACGAACTCCAGCAAATCCACCGTATCGGAAGGCAGATTGTACGTAGCGGTACCGGCAACAAGAGAGATAGAGCCCTGCTCAATCGTCCACATATTGACGCCACGGTTGGCCCAATCTGCAAACATCAGGTTCAGACTACGGCGAGCAGTCTTTAAGTCATACCCGGTACGCATTTCAGAACCGGCACGCTCAAACGCCTCCTCCACCAACTCGGTGAGGTCCATATTAAACGCAGTAGTTCCTGATGTTGCCATTATCTATATCTCGCTGTTTTAGCCGCAATTTTCTTTGGCTGTGCCACAAACTGCTTGCCTTTAGCCGTTCCTTCCCGTTTAGCACGGGTGGTAGCTGCGTATTCCTTACTGCTCAAACTCTCACGGGCCTTCTTGGGCAGGTACCGCTCGCCAGTGGCTTTTGGCCCAACTGTAGAGTTCTTCCCCGACTTTGTGCCCCAGTCTTCCTTGGTCCACTTGGACAGTTTGTTATCACTGCCTTTAGCCCCAGAATACCCGCCGCCACGCTCTTTGTAGAGCTTAGTAGCCAGTTGCATCGCCCGAGCGGAATGTTTGCCACCCATACGCGCTTTGGCGTCGGCTTTGGCCTTCTCCCACTTATCAGGCGATGTTTTCTTGGCTACATCTGGCATTTCAGCACATCCGGCCTTTAGTTTTTCCACGAACGGCAATACCATCACCACGAACTTTACCGCCAGACTTGTAGCCCTTAACGCTACCGCCACCTTTCAGACCACCGCCGTACTGTTCTTCACGCTCTTTGTTGGCTTTGTCTTTGATGATGTCTTTCATCTTGGCTTTGTAGTCAGCCTCAACATCACCACGACTAATAGGCGCAGCGGCTCGTTTACGGGCTTCCCCCATCAGCACGCGTTTATCGGTATCTTTTTGGTCAGCCATTGGGTTGGCTTTAACCGCAGGACCCTGCATGGGCGCAGTAATATCGGGTTTGCTGCCATCACGAGGTTTTAAGCCGCGCTCTTTGTTCAAGAAATCGCGCAGGCTCATGCCTGATTTTTCCAGCTCTTCTTTGGTAACAATTGGGTTACCGTTTTTGTCGAGCTTACGGTTTTTTGGATTAAATGCCATTACATAACTCCTTTAAATGCGGTGCCTTTTGTGGCTGCGCCACACCCGCGAGAAACTGAACCGCCCATACGCATCTTCTTGCCGTGCATGCGTTTCTCATGGGATTTAACGGCACGAGACGCGACTTTTTGCATGGTTGCACGGGCCATGTTCTTGCCCATTTTGGCTTCCAGTTTCTCCTCTGACGGAGATTCCTTAGCCTCATGCTTTTTCATAGCTGCTTTGGACTTGTATTTCTCAGCACCGCCATATTCTTTAATCATGTCGCCACCTCTTCCAAATTTACGGCCTTTATCGGCCTTGTTGAACTCTTTACCCACGGACTGTGGGATGCCTACTTTCTTAGCAAAAGCTGGGTTATGCGCCACAGCTGCCATCAATTTAGCCTGTTTTTTGCTAGTTGAGGGCACTCTTCTGCTCCCGGATAAACGTATCTAACTTCGTATCTAGCCGATCAAGCCTGTCAATAACGCGGTTGATGTCGTGATGAACGTCCGATTTGGTGACGTATTCTTTAGCAATCTCTTCGCGTGTGCGGTTAACGAGGATAGTCACGCGAGATAACTCAGCGGCTTTTTCCCGTAATATCCACCCAACAAGCGCTAAAACACCGCTGAGAATTAAATTCCAAACCATTAGGTCCATTTTCAGCAGTTCCACGCCCTAAGGCTCTTGTTTATACGGCTGTTCGGGTCTTTGGCTGTCTTTGAACTCGTCAACTTGGACTTCATCCCAGACATTCTGGCGCAGAAGGACTTTCGCCGTGCTGCGTCTTTCTCTGTCTTTGGGCTTGGAGCGGGGGCCTTCAAACCCGGTTTCCCGGGGTTCGCCTTGTTGTAGGAGGCTCGCCCTTTGGCGTTTAGACCGCCTTTGGGGTCCTTGCCCTCTTTCCTCGTCCATGCCGCTGACTTAGCCATAAAACACCGTCACAGACGTGACGTTCGCCGGTACAACCCATACAGCGTTCTCAAAGAGAATGCCTTCGCCGGGCAACAAAATGTGCTGCGTGTCCGCCACACCTGCTGTTGCAATATTTAATTTAACCGCACCGCCATCCCCATCTTCGATCTGCACAGAACCGGCAGTGCCAGTTGTGACAAAAGACAGAGCTTTAACGCGAGTACGGTACGGAACAGCCGCGCTTTCAGACGTTACCGTCGCGGCCTTGACATCGGTTTGCATACCCATAATTTAGCTCCTTAAAACAAATTAAACCCCGTTGCCGGGGGAGCTAATTAACTGAGTGCCGCGCCGACAGCAGTAACCCAAGCAGAGCCTGTGCTGATAACCAAGCAGTACTCGTTATTACCTGCACCGTTGTCACTAATCAAGCGAACTTGGCCTGCATTAGCTGCGGAAGCCGTAGGTAATGCGGCGGTAGTTGAAATGGTCAGGTCTGTGTAGGGGCCTTCAAAGCCGTTTGTAGATACGACTGGGCCGGAGAATGTGGTAGTTGCCATGATAATTCCTTACATGCAAGTGGGGCGTATCTGTCTGCATGTCGTCAGCCGGGACTGTCAGATACACCGGAAACCCCGGGTTGTTGCCAATATATCACCAACAAAAAAGAAACGCAAGAAAAAAGGGAGCCAAAGCTCCCTTTTTTCGTCAGGCTTAGGCGCCTGCTGAACCCCAGATACCCAATGGGTCTGACCAGCCGAAGCTGTAACGCTCACGAGCCTTGTAACGTACGTTACCAGTATCGAAGTCGCCGTCCATAGAGGTAGCCAAAGGCGTACGCTCAAAGTGCTTCAAGCCGTTAGGAACGTCAGTCATGATGAACCATGCGTTCGTGTCGGTCAAGAAGTGGTTCACAGTGAAACCGCCGGGGATTGCATTATCGCTACGCAACGCGTTGATGTCGTTGTTAGCGGTATCGGTGCGCAACTCAGTCTTCATCAGACGAGTGGCAACGAACTGCAATGATGGGGGAATCACCATCTTTTGAGCGCGAGCAGCGATCAACAAACCACGCTCATCGGTCCAACCAGCGATCTGGATGATCGCGTTTTCCAACGAAGTTTCGTTGAGGTCAGAACCAGTGGTGGGGCTGTTGTAGTTCGCACCGCCGTTGATCAGGGGGTGACCAACACGGCTTGAGCCGCTGTTAACGCCGCACAAAGAGACACCGTCACCACCAAGGTAAGAACCGCTGAATGCGTTGTTCAACACAGCAGCAGCTTTAACTTGCTTGGTGTAAGACATCGCACGGGCCAAAGACTTGGTGTAACGAGCAGACAGGCTGTCGTACAAGTTGTCTTCAACAGCTTCTTCAGTGATGGAGAAGCCCAGAGCGATAGTCTCGTGGTTGTAGCGAGCGGTGAATGCTTCTTGCGCGTTGTCATAAGCGATGGCGGAGCCTTCAGCCTTGACAGGAGCAGAACCAAAACCAGCCAGCTTGGTCTCTTCTTCAAATGAGCGCTCAGAAGATTCAGTTTCGTAAATCTCTTTGTGCTCTTCGCCATAACGCTTGTATTCCATGCCGAACAGAGCGTTCAAGCCGGGCAACAGCTCTTTAAGTAGTTGACTGCGTGAAATTGCCATTTTTATTTACTCCTTACAGACCAACGTTATTCAAATATGAATGTGCGCTGGGGTTGAACTTAACCAACACGTCTGTATAAGCATCGCCTGCGGGTGAGGCGAAACCGACAATACGGAAGGCAGCAGCAGTCGTTTGAACGGTAGCATCCAAAGCTGAAGTAGAGTTGCCAGTACGGGTAGAACCAGTAGAGGTAGACTGCACAGCGGCAAAGAATGTGTTGGTGCCCAAGACTGTTTGAGCGCCAGAACCATCCAATTGAGCTTGGAATGTAACGTTGGGGTCGGTCACGACATAAGCCTTGACAACGCCAGTAGTACCGCTGGGGTAGTATTGGCTGTTAATCACTTGACCTTGTGCGTTGACGTACTGGCAACCGACAAACACACCGATAGCACCGACGCCAGAGCCGCCGAGGTTATTAGTAGTGATGTCTGCGCCGGTAGCGGTAGAGATAGCCAAATAGCCATCAGAACCGATAATCACGACCTGACCATTAAAAATGTTGGTGGCTTCGCCAGCCGGATCAATCAGAAATTCTTCCGTTGCGCCAGCATAAGGCATACCATCAACACGCTTGACGGGACGTAGCCCGTAGGGAGAAGCGGTGTTTGCCATTTAAGGACTCCTAAAATTAAGAACCAGAACCAAATGTGACCTTAGTTTGCTTCTCAGAGAAGAGAGGCATTCGCGGATCACTGTCACGTAGAAAATTGTTATCTACCGAGTTCACCTGAGCTTTGTTTTGGTTCGCGTAGTAGTCTGCGCGTTGTTCCATAAACTCTTCAGGGATACGACAGAGTAACAGTCCGCCCATTTCAATACCGCCTTGAAAGCGGCCTTCAGTGGTAGCGTGCATCATGAGCTCGGGATATTCTTCTGCTTTGCAGGGTTCGTATCCTTCGCGTAACTTAGAAGAGATATTTCCCGGATCAGCCTCTCCAAGCGTACTCAAACGGACCCAACGGTGTTTCCAGCCCGGACGTGGGTCTGGATTTGGCAATGCATCAGGAGCACGCCAAGATTGGGGACGATACGACACGGTACGGCTATCAGCCTCACGAGGCGCACGAGTTTGTTTAGTTGACTGTTCCATTATTCACCTCTATTAAGTTTAGCAACCTGTCGCGCATATTCTTCATAAGACACCCCGAGCCTGCGAGCAATCGCTGCCTGAGATGCCTTTAACCGAATGCGGTTAGGCGGGGTGCTACGTGTAGCCGGAGCTACAACAGCAGCATATTTTGTTGCACGGCGGGGAGTTTCCTCGTAAGCCGGTTCAGACGCTTTAGGAGGTTCGTCATCCTCATAGCTCCCGAAATACTCGGGGAATTTTTTACGCATTGTATTATCAATTTCTTGATAATACTTATCCGAAGTGGGATTTATACCACGTTCTTCTACTAATTCCGAGTGCAAGCCTAATGCAAATGCAGTCATGGCCCTATTAGGACCAAACCAATCATTGTTTGCACGCCATTGTTCAGCGCGTGTGTCAACAGTTAGATCGTTGAGGTATTTGTACCTCTTTTTCTTGTACTTGTAAAGGCTTCATACTACTAGCTTTATCTAGTTTTAATGCTGCCTGCGCTATTTTGCGTTGTGCTGCCACCATTGCATCTGAATCACCATCGTCATACGCGGCTTTATAACTGCGTTCTGCGGCGGCTAATTCATTCTCGGCGACTTGCTTGGCCTGCTCAATATAGACTTCACTACCCTGCGCCAATTGCTGCTGCAGGCGTTTGTTTTCCTCTAGGATGTTACGCGCGAACTCTTCCGCAGCTTGACGCTCTCGCAGAGCTGCCTCTTTTGCTCGTCGCTCGTCGTGATATCCACGGGTAAACCGCTTAATCCGTTTCTGGACTTTCTCGTCGTACGATGCCAATTCATCGTCCGTTACTTCTTCTGGAGGAGGGGCGGCTTTTTTCTCTCGATCCTCTTCTGGGGTATCGTCTTCGATTTCGACATCAACTTCATCAGAAACTAATTCTTCTGTATTAGTTTCTTCTACTTCATCAGGGAATTTAAATTCTTCTTCTTGAACTTTGTACTGGGCCATGTTTTACTCCTTAGCTAGCACGGGAAATGCCCCGGGGGTCTTCCACAACCGCTTCAACCGAATCATCATTAATGATGCGGAATTCACGACCATGAATCTTCAGGCGGGTGCCTGAATTGGGTCGGACAACGACAAAGTCGCCTTCTTTGCAAGACGGCCCACTTGGGAACCGAGTAGCGTCTTTATAAGCGTCAGGTCCTAACTTAATTACAAATAGCACTGGGGTCAGCACTTCTTCGTAATGCATAGTGGTACCGGCTTTAACCAGACCAATAGAACTATCTGCAAACTCTTCTGTTGCTTCGGGCACTACACAAAGTAGGCGAAACGTTTTGGGGTCGGGTAGCTGCTTAGCTTTTTGCTCAGGGGAAGTGTTTAGCACCCCGGATAAGTCAACCGCCGATGTATCAAACTCAGTCGTCATCATGTTCCAATCTTTGCACAAGGTCTTTGATAATGGACTCTGCATGGGTTAGACCCCGGATAACCCCACAGAGGTGCCGATAGTCAGCGAAGTCCGCTGCCCTACCGGTGGTTAAAAATATTGATTGCTCTGTGCGGAGCTTATCTAACTCCGCAAGCAGGTAGTTTGCTATTTTTGGGTCCATCATCTCTTAGCCGGTTGTTGCTGCTTATTGCGCATTTGCTGAGCAGCCTGAACTTTAGCCTTGGCAATATCAATGCCCATACGCACGCCTTCCGCCTGCTGTTTAGCTGACAGACTGCGTTTATCACCCTCAATTTTTGCCCCAACCTGCATACCTGCGATACGCTCTTGGACTGCCAGACGCTCGCGCTCAATATTAAGTTGGTCAGCCTTAGCCGCCGCGTCGGCTGCGAGTTTCTTCTCGTCAAGCTCCAACTTCTTCATCTTGATCTGCAGCTCTTGCATCTGCATCTGCAGTACTGGGTCTTGTTGTTGCTGAGCTGCTTGCTGTTGAGCCGCTGCCGTTTGATCTTGTTGTAAGAGTCGGGCTGAAGCCTGAGCCGCCAACTGAGCCACTTGAGCTGCCAACTCTTCTGGCATACGCTTGTTCTCTTCCTCAGTGGGCATAGGAAGGCCCAACTGCTCCTCTATACCTTGACGATACTGGAACGCAACGTGTTCGTTGATGTGTGCCATCATTGCCGCTTGGAACTGCTGCCCCATCGGGCTTTGACCAACCAAAGACATAATTTTGGGGTCCTGCAACATCGACATGTGCACGGCAATGTGGGCCTCGTGATTCTGCTCAATAAACGCTTTAGCAGGTTTGCCAGTCAGCAAGTTCTGATTCTCTTGGATTGGATCGGTAGGAATCGCATCGTCTTCAATCGGAACAAGTTTCTCAGCGTTCTTGATGCCCAACACCTCAATCATCTGACGGTGTAGTAAGGGCAAGTTATACAACTGTGGGGCCTGCTGAGACAACTGCAACACTGATTGATACTGAACGATCTTCTGTGCAGTCGTACTCGCGTTGGGATTAGACACAGGAATGACTTCCACTGAGTCATAGTCAGAGCGACGAGCAAGTCGGCTTCCATCTTCTGGCTCGTAGGCGTACTCTTCTGGTGTGTAGTCGGCAATGATGGCCTTCAAGAGCTTGAACTCCTGACGCATCGTGTAGTGCATACGCGCTTGAACCGCGCCCATCACTTTGAGCATACGCTCAAGAATTGCCAGAGTCGTACCAACAGGCGCATTAGCGCTCATGTCGGAGACATTCATATCACCACTAGATGCAAAAGCTCGGCCTTCTTGCACGATGTTTTGGAACAACGTGTACAAAACTTGGCTTGGTTCTTTGTACGGCAGTGGTAAGATGTTGTCACGGATACTTCCTGAGGGCACATCTACGTCTCTAAATTCTCCGGGAGAGATTGGCGTGTCATCATTCTTGATGCGCAAGCCCCGAGACTTCATACCACCGGGCAAGTTAGACAGCGTACCAGCGTCCACTAACTGACGAATAATCATCGTCGCAGACTTGGCGTATCCACCAATCAAGTGAATCAAACCGTAGCCATAGAACCCAAACCCCGGGATGTATTGGTAATGCACAAAATGTTGACGTTTGGTATTCAATTCATCGTCTTCATACCAATTGCGTCTGATGGCTAGTACAGTACCAGTAGCCTTTTCGATAGTGACTACGTAAGGAAGTGCAATGCCTGTGGGCTTACCCTTCTTATCTTTGTCCTCAAACCCGGGCAGGTCCAAGTCCACGTGCATCTCAAGTATGCGGTAGCGGTTATCCTGCGTAGCTGAGAGGCCTTGCTCTTCTGCCTTTTGCTTCTCAATATCGTCAAGCTCAGTGCTCGGCTCACCAAGATCAACGTCGGAATAAAAGCCCGCTTGCTGCAGCTTGATTACTTCGTTTTTGGTTTTACGCATAACGTGCGTTACGCGCTCGGATGTCTCTAAGCTAGACGCACCGTAAGGCACGACGATGTCCTCGGCGGGAATAAACATAGCCGCTTGACGCCCTTTGCTTGGGTCGTAATACACCTTCTTAAACGCTGAGCCAGCCAGTGGCAATGACCACAACATCTTCTCATGCTCAGGGCGATACTCCTGCATCACTTCTGTGAGCTGGTAGTTCATGTCATCCTTGACACGCTCGGCTGCCTCTTGCTTGTCTTTGGTATCTTTACCAATGATCTGTGTCTTTACAGGACCTGCGGATGGGAACGTTTCTGTAATGCCTTCACTCTGGAACCGCACAACAGACTCGGTGAGCATTGGGTGAAACACACCGCATGCCCCTTCCCACGGCTCGGTACGGTCTTCGTACTTCAAACCCAATAACTTCAAACCTTCTACATAGGTCTGAATCCATTCTTTGCGGTCGTTAATGTCTTTTTCAAACTCAGCGATCAAATCTCCACCAAGTGACTCCAACTCAGAGTCATCCATGAAATCGGCAAGGTTAGCATCAAAGTCTTCTGCCGTCGGCTCTCGTTTCTCCAGCTCAATTTCGATACCGTCGATGCCAATACTTATTGACTCTGGGTCTTCAATTTCAATTTCAATAGCTGGCTGCTCCAAATCTTCTACATCTGTAATGCCTTCGGGAGCCGCGTATAAACCTTTGTCCATTGCCATAATGTGTCCTTACACTGTGTAGTAGCGCTCACCACGCCTACTTTTAAATAACCTAATATCTTCCGGCTCATCTAATGGAAGTCTCAAAAAACCTCCCGAGCGGAAACGCATTAGAGCCAAAGTAGTGGCGTCAACCAAGTCGTCATGCTCACCAGAAGGGAACGCGGCGATTTCATCAACCAATTCTTCTGCCCAACGGGTGCGGGGAACCCACACCTTCCCAGATGCAATTATGTCTGAAACACTGTTTAAACGGGCAATTTTGTCTTGCCCCTTACTCGGAGTGTATTCCTGTACCGGTATCCCCATCGAGCGCAATTCGTAAATAAGTGGCGCACCCGTTGCTTTTTTCTCAATCAGCAACCCATCTGGCTCCCACTGTCGGTACTGCTCAAGAGCGTCGCGCTTCAGCTCAACCCACTCAACCCGCTTCTTGTATGTATTTAATAGTATGAGATTGGGCGTGCCATCTTCCTCATTATTGAACACACCCCATGTCGTACAGGCGGAATAGTCGGCCCGCTGATTCTTCTCGAACGCCGTATCCCATGTCTGCAAAATATATTCGCACGCTGGCGGCTCGTCGGTCTCCCACCAATTCCACCAGTCGCGCTTCACAATCGCTGACTCGTTGCCCACCGGGTTCTGCTGGTACTGCGCTTGCCACTTGGAGTTGGGAAGTTCCTCTTGCAGCGCACTAAGTTCCTCCATAGACCAGAACTCAGGCCATAAGGGTTTACCCGAAGGCATAATCGCGGGAAATTCAATCACTTCCCACTCTTCGCCGCCCCTTTGAGCCGCTGCTTTAATCACCTGACCCGTCAAATCACGCTGCGCCCAGCGCGTCATCACAATAACAATCGCTCCACCGGGTTGCAAACGCTGACGAGGTCCAGACGTGTACCACTCATACACTTTGTCGTAGACTTCTGGGTTGCTAGCTGCCATAGCAGCTTCTTGTTCTGAGTGTGGATCGTCAATAATCAGTAGATCAGCGCCTTTACCGGTCACTGCACCGCCCACACCGATAGCGAAGTAGTCACCACCCTTGGATGTGTTCCACCGACCAGCCGCTTTTGAGTCAGATTGCAGGTTTAAGTCGGGGAAAATCTCTTGATACGTCTCTGTATCGACCAAATTTCGCACTTTTCGGCCAAAACCCACCGCTAATTCGGCTGTGTGGGACGTTTGAATGACCTTTTTGCCCGGAAATTGACCCAAAAACCAAGCTGGAAGCAGATAAGACGCGAATTCTGACTTCGTATGACGTGGCGGCATGTTAATAATTAGCCGTTTTATCTCCCCACGGGCCACTCTCTCGAACGCATCAGCCATTCTGACGTGGTGTCTGCCCCCAATGAAGCTAGGCCAGACCTTTTCCACGAACTTCATGAACCGTTTTTGGTTGAGTTCCCTGTCTTTTAGCCTCTCTAGCTTTATCAACTGCGCTTCGAGTACAGCTAGGTCACGTTCGGACAACTTGCCCGAGTCAACTAGGGCCGCAATATCTTTGAGTGATATTTCACTCATTCCTATATTCCTCTTCGCCGTCGCTAAATTCTGGTTCGGGCACGCCTAACTCCTCATCCAGTGAGTTACTCGGCACTGGGTTCACGTCCACAATGTCAGCATTCAGTAAGCGCTTTACTCGTTCTTTAATAGACTTCTCTAATGCTTCGCTGGTCGTGTGGTGCACTGTGATTTCGCTACGCTCTGTAAATAAGCCCACGTCACTGTGCTTGCCAAGCAGCTCAAGTGCCTTGATCTCTAGCTTTGCATCTCCGCACGTAGCCAACTCCACTAATCTATTAGTAATGAAGTTTCGGGCTTGTTGAATATCCTCAAACGCTTGGAAGTCTAGCGTCTTTACCGTAGCTCGTAATACACCTGCAACTGCAGAGCTAGTCACATGTTTGGGATTACTGGATGGTTTGTTGTTCTTTACGAGGTCCAACGCTTGCTTGCCTGCCTTTTCGTCAAAGTCAAGCGAACCTCCAAGCTCTTCAATAAGGCTTGCGGTATTAGCAGCAATCGTCACTGCATCCTTATGAGTGGTAGGCAACTCATCGGATAGATCAAAAGGAACAGGGTGTTCCGAAGTAGGCTCAATGTTAATCATTGGTATGCACCGAATAAACGGGGTTGGGGCCGACTATATCAAAAATATATTACCCCCGTCAAATTTTATTTGGGACTCCTACCCGGGGGGTGTTTTGAAAATAGGAATATTACATCGTGGTATAAAAAGATGAAGGGGGGTGGGGGGTCATTTTGAAAATGCAATATCGTTTGAGTGGATCAATATGTAAAGGAGACGGGACTCCTTGTTGTCAGTTTTGGGTGGTGGGGTATGGGTGGGGTTCCGCCCGAAAAGGCTAACAATGTTAGGGTTTGAATATTGGTAACAATTTGGGGTACGTTTAAGTTATAGTTAAGGCGTCGGTTCAAAGGGTGTCTTATCCCTACCGATACTTTTGAAAAGGGGTTTCATCATGAAACACGTTACTTCTACTGTCGTTACTTTTGTCGCTCCCGCCGCCTTGGTCGAGGCTCGGTCTGCGGCTATTTCCGCCGCTCAAGGCTTAGGCGCCTCGGAGCGCTCCGCCTACGGTGCGAATCGTAGCTATGCCGCCGCGCTTAACGATGCATTCGGTTTCGCGTGGTTTACTTTCCGCGATGCTACCGAATTGAAAAAGGCTAGCCCTGAATTCGCCGCCGAAAAAGATGCGTTTTATAAGGCGTACCGCGCGGTTCGCGAAGTGTCGAACATGTCCAAAATTTGGGGCGACATTAAAGGCTACGGCGAAGATGACGCACGGGCTCGCGGCTTGTTCGGGTTCGAACCAATTGTCGAGGATACCGAAACCGAGGGCGGCGAGACCGAATCAAGCGGCGCGGGTAGCGCGAAACGCTCGCCTGATCTGTTCATTGTCGAGGAATTGACGGCCGCGTATAATCGCCTGATTCGCGATGACGAACAACTGAGCGATAAGGGTAAGGTTTTCCGTGGTGAGTTGTTGGCGGCCTTAAAGCGCTACGGCATCACCGGCCTCGAAGGATAATCAACCCCTAGGGCGAAAGCCCTAGATCACCAAACCCGCCTCGGCGGGTTTTTTTGCGTCTACTTCCGATGACCTAACAATGTTATGTTTCGCGGAGCCTACCATACCAGTTCTTTGTAGAGTGTTAGCCCCTAACAATGTTACGTTTCCGAACGTAGCCCTACCATACCAGTTCTTGGTAGAGTGATAGCCACAAGCAATGTTACATAACATTGTTATGTTTAGCGCACGAAAACAGGGGTAATGTTACGTTTCTAGGGGTAATGTTACGTTTTGATTTCTGTAAGTTGTTGATTTTAAAGCAATGTTACATGTTACGTTTTTTTTCGACATTGTAAGAGAGTCTGAGATTGTTCGAGCATGTCAGCAAGTGCAGTTCAACAGCACAACGAAGCAAAAAACCCCCACCGCTCAATTTCGCCCAACCAAATATGAATATGCTCATTTTCCATAACATTCATACATTAAATTACATTTTATATTTTTTATAGTATATATAACTAACATTGTTACATCTATTACACCTTTGCACAATCCATTCTGTTAACTTTACCATTACTTTATAATGTTACGTTTTTTAAGCCCGTTTTGTAACATTACACCCCTATTCTGTAACATTAGCACTTCAAAGTACACAATACCACGCAAAGCTCTGCCCAGTATGCTTGACATAAACGTAACATTGTGGTATACTATATGTTGAGTTAGAAATTGTTTTAACTCGCAACCAAGCCTAACAATGTTAGGGTAACGTAACAAAGGGGTACATTATGTCTGACTGGATTGAGTGTCGCGTCTGTGGCGATGACTTCCCGTATGAGCGATGGGCATTGGGCTACAAGACCTGCCTAACCTGCGGTGACAAGCTAGCCGTTGAAGACCGACGCCATTGGACTATCGCACCGATGCACAAGTCTAACTACATGCTATTCACCAACATGGAAGACTTGAAGGGTATCAACAACAAGGGAGGGTTCTACCGATGAACAACGCCAAAGGAGATAAAGCCATGAAGCAAGCAAGCAAAGCAAACCGTACACCAATTAACGAGCGTGTTGAGCGTGTGACCAACGAGTACCGACTGCCTGCACATTGGGCAAGTTACTTTGTCAACGGTGACGCGACTGGGTTTGAAGATGATGAACTGGAGCGCATCGAGCAATGGGAGCATGAGCATGCCGATGAGTACTGCGTTGCTATCGACGATGAGGTTGACTTCTGCCAAGACGGGGATGACAACGAGCTTGCGTGCGACCGACGCATATACCTATTCGAGAAGCTAGAAGATTTCGGCTACGAAGGCTAACAATGTTAGGAGAAAGCAAATGAAACTCGACCTATCAATCTACGAACGCAGGTGGCAAGGGATTCAAAAGAACCACGAACACATGCGCGACTTAATCCTCAAGCTGATGGAGAACCCTGCAACCGAGCCAGAACATCTGGCGCAAGCCCATGCCATGTATGCAGATACGTGCAAAGCCCTACATGGTGTTAGCTTCATCATGGAGAACTACCTACGCACTGGTGTGAAACCATCGCAAGAGATGATCGGCGCACACTTCCCAAATGTAGCCAAGGTGGAGTGTGCATGTGGAGAGATTTATTCGGCGCTCGCAGACGGCAAATGGCATCGTTGCCCTGCGTGTGGAATGTTGTAAACAGGAGTACAAAATGCCAATGAACATATATGAAGTAGAACTCAAGCGCACCAGCTACGTTACGTATACGGTGCAAGCACTAGACGAGAACCATGCCGAGGATGAAGCATGGCGGTTATTAGAGAGGGACGGCAAGTCTGACACAGGCGATGCCGACTGGGAAGTGGAATCCGTTGCGAGGGCTGAGATATGAAAACGAGTGAGCTAACAGGAGCCGCGCTCGACTGGGCGGTGGCTAAGTGTGAGGGGGGTTTTGATATTGGTATGGCATCGGTGCATGGCAGACGTCTTTTACTTGATGCTTGGACACCATCAACCGACTGGGCGCAAGGTGGACCGATCATTGAGCGTGAGGGTATTGAGTTACTTTGTGAAACTCTTGGGTTTCGTTGGGTAGCAATGCCACAAAAAGGTCCAGAGTGGAGCGGACCAACACCCTTGATTGCCGCTATGCGGTGCTACGTTATATCCAAACTGGGTTATGAAGTTGAACTACCAGAGGAGTTGAAATGAAACAGAAGATTACGCCCTACAACACGGGCAAAGTGTTGATCGGTAAGCATTACGTACCACCAAAAGATAAGACCCTTACCGAGCCGAGCAAGGACATGTTCCGCTTGCAGTCTAGCCTTTTGGGTTCGCCTCAACCGACTAGCTTTGAGACGTGGATGATGCGCGTGGTGCTGGCGTTTTGCGCTGTGGTTATTGTGCTAGACCTATTTGTTTGGAGACCGTGATGGCTACGAGAAACTACATGTTCTATATAGAGTGGGATGGGTTCGATGAGAAGGGCAACGCCGAGCCACAACGAGTGGTTTGGGTGGGGCTGACCGAGCGGCAAGCCGTTCACATGCACAAGCGCACCGAAGATAACCTATCCCATGTGCGTACTGGCGTAACCGTTAAGCGGTTCGGTTGGGAGGAGACCTAACAATGTTATGGCACTTTATGGTCACAGGATGGTCAACCCGATACGGGTGTTGGATGCCCGAGATGGTTGAAGCACGAAGCAAAGCCGATGCGGTTAGGAAGTACACCGCATTGAAGCCGACTCTGAGGAGAGTCAAGGCATACGAAATCAAGGAGAAATGACATGGCGTTTTTTGATTCTATTTATTCGCTACCCGTACACCGCGACTACAAGACGTGGGCGAAGTGGCACGACGATACCAAGCCCATACGTGGGCGTTCACCTGAGTTGCGACCGCTAGCTCGCAGGCAAGACTGTGACAAGTACAGTATCCGCAAGCGTGAGGATGGGGCTATTGAGTTGGTGTTGTACTCGACACCAGTGGTGACGTGGTGCCCAGACGATAGCGTGGAGATTTGGTTTGGACAGTGGGCATCGACCATGACGTGTCACTTTATCAATAGGTTAGTACCAGCAGTCAGAGACGCCAGCTCCAGAAACGAGGGGTTGGCACTGTGGCTAGACAACGGGGAGGTTCGTGTGATGCAGAGGGACGAACGGTTAATCTTTGACTTCACGCAGGGGCGCATGGTGCCACGTGAGCAGGCACAAACCCGATACCGACTGGGTATTGACCGCAAGCAGGCTAACATTGTTAGGCGTGAGTACGCCGACTTCATACAGTTTGCCAAGGCAATGATGGGTCTGCTCAAGGGTATGGACGGGAGCGATGTCGTGAATGTATCCGACCGATTCTTTATGGACAACGGCTACATTACATACCACGCCAGAACGGATGCCCACCGCATGTGGACAGACTCCCCTGAAGTACCGAGAGGTGTGGCTACGCACTACCGCATAAAGCGAATAGCACAGCCGTACCTTGATTTGTTTCTGCGTCTGGCTAAGAGCGAGGACTACAACGAGCGCAACCAAGCAATGTGTATTCTGTTCTTGAGTAGCAACATGACAAGACGCATGTGGGGAGTAGCCGCTGAGAATCTGTTGGTGGATATTGGCAACCATGCAATGCGTATAAACATGACCCATGCGCAGGCGAAGTTAGATGAGATGCTACTGAGAGCCAACGCCAAGCGCGTACTGGTGCGTAAGAAAGTGCGACCAGACCAATTGACTGGAACTAAGTATGTCGATTGGTTGGATAAGTCCGAGATAGACAACCTACCAATCAAGTGATTCGCGTGGTAGGCTTGACATGGACGTAACATTGTGTTACAATATAGTTTGTTAGTAAATTTTTGTGTGTTAGTAAAGCCCTAACAATGTTAGGCACAACGATGAAGGAAGTTAGAAATGTCTGAAGTTAAATTTGGTAAGACCGTCACCCTGTCACAAGCCGCAAAGCTAATCGTGACCAACCCATCCATTCGGTTCCTGTTACGTGGTGAGCCCGGCATCGGGAAATCATCCCTGTTGGAATCCATCGCAAGCACTACGGGTTACGCGCATAGCTACATTGACGTACCCAACATGGACTTAGGCGACATCGCCATGCCTGTGATTGACCACGAGTCACGCACTACAAAATACTACCCCAACGCACGGTTCGGTGTGCATGAGGGCAAGCCTGTGGTCATCATGCTCGACGAGTTCACCAAGGGCGCCGAGCCTGTCAAGAATATGTTGCACCCCATGCTAGAGAAGGCGAACCCACGTCTGGGTGACATCAGTTTGAACAAGGACTGCATCGTGTTCATGACTGGCAACTTAGGTTCGGACGGTGTGGGTGACAACCTGAAATCACATAGCCGTAACCGTGTGGTCGAAGTCAACGTGTCCAAGCCGACTGCGGATGAATGGATTACATGGGCAACCAACAAGGGAACCATCGCGCCCGAGGTCATTGCGTGGGTGAATCAGTATCCGCACGTATTGGCAAGCTACACCGACCCAGCTCAGGCAGACAACCCGTACATCTTCAACCCCAAGAAGACAACGGGAGCGTTCGTGTCACCCCGATCATTGGAGACGGCATCTAACATTGTTAGTACCCGTGCGCAGAACGATACCGACTCTGTCATAGCGGCATTGACTGGTGCCGCGGGAGAAAGTGCATCGCGTGACTTGCAGGCATACATTGAGTACGCCGACCAGATGCCAACGTGGGACAACGTGGTCAAACATCCTAAGACTGCTGAAGTACCGACAAGCCCAGGCGCTTGTGCCGTGGTTGTGTTCGGTGGTGTTACCCGTGTGGACAAGGAATCGTTTACGCCATTCATGGAGTACGTGGAGCGCATGAGTCCCGAGTGGCAAGCAGTATTCGCCATCAACGTGGCGCGTACACCGAGCAAGCAGTCACTAGCGTTTGGCAACAAGAAGTTTGCCGAGTGGTTAGCGGCTAACCAAGACTTACTGTAACAAGGAGACCTAACAATGTTAGAGGAACGCAAACTACAAAAGGTCAAGATTGACCTACTGCGCAACCCACAGTTCGCGCTGATGTCTGGCATCTTGATGGTGGGTAAGACTAGCGTCGTCGATGGCATCCCAACTGCGGCAACCAACGGGCGCGATGAGTACTACGGGCGTGAGTTCGTGGAGTCTATGTCTACGAAGGAATTGGGATTCGTTGTGATGCACGAGTCTATGCACAAGATGTATCGCCATCTAACCACGTGGGCTAAGTTGAGTGAGATTGACCGAGGACTAACCAACAGTGCGTGTGACTACGTCATCAACTTGCAACTGCGTGACCTAGACCCACAAGAACAGTACATCGCAATGCCCCGAATCAAGAAGGGTGAGAAGAAGGGTGAGCTGATGGGCTTGGTTGATGAGCGATTCCGTGGCATGAACGCCAAGCAAGTGTTCGACATACTGCGTGAGGAGCAAGAGGAAGTCGATGGTGAACGTGGTGGTGATGGTGAGAGCGGTGATGGGTTCGATGAGCATGACTGGGAAGGCGCCAAGGAGTTGACCGAAGAAGAGGCGAAGCAACTAGAGAAAGATGTTGACCAAGCGGTGCGCCAAGGCTTGATGGCTGAGAAGCGTGTGGGTAAAGGCGCAGGCAACCTGAGTCGAGACATGGGCGACTTGCTAGCACCGAAGGTGGATTGGCGTGAGGTGCTGCGTGAGTTCGTTAAGTCTATTTGCGCAGGGCGTGATGTATCTACATGGCGCAAACCAAACCGACGCTATATCGCATCGGACATCTATATGCCTACGCTAGTAAGTGAGCGTGTTGGTCATATCGTGGTGGGCGTTGATACGTCTGGCTCTATCGGTGCGGCTGAGATCAGTGAGTTCCTGTCCGAGGTCAAGTCTATTGCCGAGGATGTCAAGCCTGAGATGGTGGACTTACTGTATTGGGATAGCGCAGTAGCCGCACACGAGAAGTACGAGGAGCACGAGGTGCCTAACATTGTTAGTTCTACGAAACCCCGAGGTGGTGGTGGCACATCACCGTCATGCGTCACCGACTACATGGCAAACAAAGGTATCCGACCCGAGTGCGTCATCATGCTGACCGATGGTTACGTGGGTAGCGACTGGGGTGGTGAGTGGACTGCGCCCGTACTGTGGGCGATAACGGGAGGTAACAATGCGGTTTCCACAACTGGCAAGACAGTACATATCCAACCTGATTAAGAGGAGAAACAAAATGGTTGCAATCAAGATTGGCTACAACACCTACGTCATGGAGAACGAGAAAGCCGTTCAACTTCTGGCTTTGCTAGAAGGCGCAGAGGTGTACGAGAACAAGTACAACCGAGGTGTAGACGGGGAAGACCCTTTCTATACCTACCACGTGTACCCCAACGAGGACAACTTCACGATGGAGTTGATACCGACTACGAAGTATCAGTTAGCCAAGCTAGCTGGTAAACCATCCAAAGACTAACAATGTTAGGGGGAAGCCATGAAACTAGGAATCCTTGAATACATCCCGTCTATTGAAGAAGGCAGGGTGAAGATAAATTGGAACAAGATGCCAGAAAGCGTGGTTCTGTTAGACGTACTTCAAGATTGGATATGCGAACTTGAAGAAGTATACGAAGCCAAGAGAAAAGAAGTTTTTAACCAAGGGGAATCAAAATGAGTATATCTACTAGCGCAGTGCTAACTGAATTGAACATCAGCGTATGGCCAGCCAAGAAATTGGATAGGGCTACGACCGCAACCATAACTGCTAACGCAGTAGCAGTGGGGGATGCCGCACAAGTCAAGAAGAATTTATTTGCAGGCACAGCCATGCGTTCGGACATTGAGAAGTACGCGGCACGAATCCGTCTGTACCACAACCAACACACGTTACCGTGGGCAGATAAGGGTTCGCGCTTACTACCAACCAAAATGTTTCTTGAGTACAAGCAGACCATGAACAAGATGCGCGACGGGTTCGAGCGTCTGTGTGATGTGTTCTTTGATTCGTACCCTGACCTAGTGCGTGATGCGCAGACTAATCTGGGTTCCCTGTACGACGCCGACGACTACCCACCACTGGACGAAGTGCGGCAGAAGTTTGGTTTCCGTCTGGCTATCGACCCAATCCCAAGTTCGGGTGACTTCCGTTTGGATGTGGGTAACGAAGAGTTAGAGGAGCTGAAGAAGTCCTATGAGTCTAAGTTCGATGAGCGACTGAACGAAGCAATGGGTACGGCATGGGCGCGTCTGCATGAGGTGTTGACCAAGACATCCGAGAAGCTAGCCGACTGCGAAGGTGACACCGAGACTGTCAAGAAGCGTTACCACGAAACGCTGATAACGAACGCACAAGAATTGTGTGGTGTGTTGACTAAGCTGAACGTGACCAATGACCCTAAGTTAGAAGAGGCACGTCGAGAGTTGGAACTAACAATGTTAGGGCAAGACATTGAGACTATCAAAGATAGCGCCCACGCACGTAGTGAACTGAAGTCCAAGGTGGACAACATCCTCAAGAAATTTGAATGGTAAGGAGAACCTAAATGAAACACGACGTAAATACAAACAAGTTTATCCGCATATCACCAGATGAATACGAGCGCGCCAAGAACGCTAGCGCCGCAATGAAAAACCACATGTGGGAACTGGTATCAACTCTGGCGCCAAAAAACCCTGACTGGACTTTTGTTTTGTGCGACGGATGGGGCTCAGCAAAACTAGCGGATGGTAGAGATGTCATAGCGTTCTCATCGTTCAAAATTGTAAACAGTGATGGTGAAACACTAGGCAAAGTCTCACATGATATGCGCTATTCATCAGCCCAAGGAGCAATCCCTGCGTACACCATCCAAAGCAAGCACTTAGGTAATAAGCACAGCAAAAAGACGACCAAACTTGATGTAGCCATGCGGGAGATTAAGAAAGCGTTTAGACCCGATACACAAAACGAAAAGGTGGCAGAGGCTAAAAGCGAAGCCGACTCAGTAGTCTACGACTCAGTAAAAAAGAAATCGTGGGAGAGAGACCGATTACTTCACAGAGTAGTAAACAAAGCGTATGAGTACGTGATGAGTACTCACCGAGACGAGTTCTATGCCGCTATGGACAAAGACACTCAGCAAAATGTTGACAAGTGTGATGAGTTGGCGATGGAGATTAAGACCATCGAAGATGTTAAGCAGAACATTGATGACAAGAACTATTATCTAATTATCAAAGATGGTAATAAGTACATCGTTCGTGTTGACGACAATGTCAAATTGTGCGACGATTCGTCCCTTCCACAGGACGCGCGTTCTAAACTTGGCATGCTCAAACTAGTAAACACAACGCAGTTTGTTGAGAACGTTGGTTGTCGTGTTACTGAAGATACGTTTGTAGTGATAAAGGGAAAGACAGATGAACATCAGACGTGAAATACGCAGGACTAATGCGATGATCAGACGAAGCATCAAAGCATCAGAACTACCACCAGACGTGGAACCTAACAATGTTAGTGCTACTTACGAATATCAAGACCCAACCGACTGGTATGACTTGATGGCTACATGGGCAAGGATGATGCTCGCAGTGATAGCCGTTTCGTTCGTAGCAGGATACTGTTGGATTTTCTTTTCGGTGGCGTTCAAATGAAAATTAACCCTACCCACTACGCCAAGTTGGTCAAGCTGATGATGGAAGGTACGTATACGTGCCATGAGTTAGCTGATATGACTGGGTTGGCGTACTCAACCGTGTTGTCATACGCTAAGGCGTTGTACCTAGAGAAAGCCGCTCACATTACGATGTGGGAGAAAGACAGTCGAGGACTTGACGTTACCAAGATTTATAAACTAGGTGAAGGTAAGGATGCCCGACGGCAAAAAATGCCTCGCACAGAAGTATATAAGCGGTACCGTGACAAGCAGAGGCATAAACAACTACTACGAATGATGGTTTTATAACAGGAGAAAGCAAATGAGTATTGAAGCAATGAAGCAAGCGTTAGACGCTATCGAAACGTACAGTCCTGAGTACATGCACGGACTGCCAAAGGAACACTACATCAAAGCACTACGCCAAGCCATCGCAGAGGCAGAGAAGCAAGTGTTTTACGCTGGCAACGGCACTGCTGGCATGGAAAACATGACAGCACCAACTGGGTTTTTTATGCAATTCAAGACAGGTAAGAACGACCAAATTACGGAGCTTAAGAAAAAGTGTTGGGACAGCCAGACCGAGCGGCTAGACGTAGAAAAGCTCGCCAAGTTGCTTCTGGAGGATGTTATGTCTATCTGTGAAGACCTTGGTGACAAGGGGATGGATGGTCATTATTGTGTCGATGCAATTGCAAAAAAGTATCAAATGAGACAATGGAGTTGAAGCATGAAAACAATACCTAACTCACCTACGCACCGAGTGCTAAAAGTTTTGTCTCAAGGTAGCTCAACCCCAAGTGGGCTACATAGACAAACAAAAACGCATGGGCAGTCCCTTACACGTTGGGGCGTAGAGGTAATGGAAGGATTAGTGCAACGCAAACTAATCAGACAGGAAGGTCACGTAATGACCATCACTAACGCAGGGATAGAGTTGTTCTATGACTTGGAGCGCAGGTCTAACGTTGATGTAAAGCGTGTGGCACTACCAAGAGAAAAACCATTACTGCATACGCCAGAGGTGTACAACCCGAAGAACGACATGCGTCCGATGCGCGAAGGTGCTCAAGACTTTTTAAATTACCCTAGTCGCGTGGGTAATGAACTTGTTTATAGAAGCGACGCAGTAAGGGAGGAGGTATGACTGAAGAAGAACGTGAACTAGACCTACAACTGGGAGACATGATTCGTGAAAACCACATACTCAAAAGACGACTCGAAGCCGCAGTCACGGAAGCGTTACGACTACGACATAAACTTGAGCACATTTACGCCCTCAGCCAATTGGCCATTTCCGAGGACGTTGCCGACGGAGAAGGAAGTACAACGCCGATTACGCATGCAGACAAAGCGGCGTATTGACAGTATGGATGAAGCACTTTTTTAAAGGAGGAAAACATGGATGAGCAACCGAAACGTAAAGGGCGAGGTTTGGGCAAACGCCCAGCCTTATTTCAAACAAGCATACGGCTACCTAGAGAAGTTCTTGAGTACTTCAACAAAGAGTACCCGTACCGAAAGCAAGCAAAAATTAGAGACATTCTCATCGACTACGTTAGAAACCAAACCCAAGGAGAAAGTAATGACAACTAAAACCGCAATCGAATTAAGCTACAAAATACCCAAAGCACGGGATACTGCAAAACGCATACGCGAGTACATGAAAGCGCATCCCAACACGCGACCATTGTTTGTGGCGAAAGCATTGGGTTGTAACCCAAATCAAGTGTACGCCGAGCGATACGCCTTGAAGAAGAAAAAGCAGGCTAAGAAGAAGGAGGTTCTCAAGACTGTATTTAAAAAGCTCGACGCAGGCGCTAACGGTACGTCAGTATCCGATATGGTCAACCATCCACCACACTACAAAGTTGGTGGTATCGAGACAATTAGTTTTATCAAGGCTAAGTTGAGCAAGGATGAGTACATTGGCTACTTGCGCGGCAATGTGTTGAAGTATGCTAGCCGACTCGGTGCCAAAAACAGTGCGTCAGAAGACGCAGGGAAAATGGCGTGGTATTCAAACGAACTAGCTAAGGCTATGAAAGGATAGCCATGAACAATTTAAAGTTTGTATGTGAAGCGGATGTTGAAGACGGCACCTTGTTCTGCCCATCTTGCAAAGACATGTATCTGCATCAGGGTAATGTGACAGTGTTTGAGCGTGAAGAAGACGCTGAGTACACAACAGTCATAGCCCAGAATAAAGACACTGCGCAAGTGAGTAGGTTCAAGTCAGACGATACATGTAACCCGAGTAGTAGGCGTCATGGTTTACTGATAGAGTTTTCATGTGAGTTCTGTCATGCCGGTAACTTTAAAGAGGACTGGAGTACAGACAAGCCATTTCTACTTGGTGTTTCGCAACACAAAGGCAATACGCTACTGCAATGGTTCAAGTAGACTAACATTGTTAGGGTAACCACTAAGCCACCTTCGGGTGGCTTTTTTATTGTCCGCTATTGACAAAGTCCAAAGTTATGTTATAGTCACGTCTCATTAGGAGATTAGAGTGGCTCAAACACCAGAAGCAAAAGTCAAAGCAAAAATCAAACTCATACTCAAAGAGTATGGTGTCTACTACGCTATGCCAATCGGCACTGGCTACGGAACAAGCGGCGTTCCTGATTTCTTATGTTGTGTGGCTGGCAGATTCGTTGCCGTTGAAGCCAAAGCAGGCAAGGGCACAACAACCGCACTACAAATAAAGAACCTACGTGAAATAGAAGCCGCAGGTGGCATCACGTTCGTCATCAACGAAACCAATCTTGATACACTGCGTGGGTACATCAAGTTACTAAAGGATGCAAATGCAAATCCTAACGCTTGATTTTGAAACGTTCTACTCGCAGACATATAGCCTTAGCAAACTGACTACGGAAGAATACGTTCGTGGCGATGAGTTCGAGGTTATTGGTGTGGCAGTTCAAGTCAACGATGCCGAGCCCGTCTGGTTTACAGGTACCGACGAAGAGATACTTGCGTTTCTCAAGGGCTTTGACTTTGAAAATAGTCTGGCGCTTGCGCATAACGCTATGTTTGACGCGGCTATTCTGACTTGGCACTACGACATAAAACCCAAAGGTTGGTTGGACACGCTGAGTATGGGTCGCGCCGTGCATGGGACAGAAGTTGGTGGTAGCTTAAAAGCCTTAGCGGAACACTACCAGCTCGGTGTAAAAGGCACTGAGGTCGAACATGCCAAGGGACTCCACCGAAAAGACTTTGACGCGGAGCAACTAGCGCAGTATGGAAAGTATTGCGAGAACGATGTTGCTTTGACCTACGGCTTGTTTATGGCTATGTCCCAAGAGTTCCCACCGTTTGAGTTGCGTCTGATTGACTTAACCATCCGCATGTTTTCGGAGCCGACGCTGTATTTGGATACGGAAGTATTGAACAAGCATCTGGTCAATGTGCAAGAAAAGAAAAGTGAGTTACTGAGTAAAACACTTATCGAAAAAGATCAACTGATGAGCAACCCCCAGCTAGCTGAGTTGCTTAAAGCTATGGGCGTAGTGCCACCGACCAAAATGAGTCTACGCACGGGCAAAGAAGCCTACGCGTTTGCCAAGAGCGACGAGGGGTTCAAGGCTTTATTGGAACATGAAAACCCTGAAGTACAGGCTATCGTGGCGGCTAGGCTAGGCGTGAAGTCAACCATCGAAGAAACGCGGACCCAACGGTTTATCGGTATCGCCCAGAGAGGCTCCATGCCAGTTCCCCTCCGATACTACGCCGCTCACACGGGACGGTGGGGTGGTGATGATAAGTTGAATTTGCAGAATTTGCCACGAACTAGCCCTTTGAAGCATGCGATCATAGTCCCTGACGGGTACATGATGATTGACTCCGACTCGTCACAGATTGAAGCCCGTACGCTAGCATGGCTAGCTGGTCAGGATGACTTAGTCGATGCGTTTGACCGTGGGGAGGACGTTTACAAAATAATGGCGTCTGCCATTTACAGTAAGTCAGTCGATGAGATAACCAAGGACGAGCGGTTTGTGGGTAAGACTACGATCCTTGGTGCAGGGTATGGCATGGGTGCCGACAAGTTCAAAGCACAACTACAAACATTTGGTGTAGACATCACCAAGGACGAGTCAAGCCATATTATTGCTACCTATCGTAATACGTACCCCCATATACAAAAACTATGGAAAACCGCAAGCAAGGCATTGGAAGCAGTGCGCGATAATGTTATGGTTTCGTTCGGGAGAAACGACGTGTTGACTGTTGAGGGCGCAAACGGAATCAAGCTACCCAACGGTTTGTATGTCAAGTACCCCAATCTGCGCGAGCAGACAAACGAAGATGGTCGTACCGAAACCGTGTACGACACCAAAAAAGGTCGAGCCGTTATACCGACTCGCATTTACGGTGGGAAAGTCATTGAGAATGTATGCCAAGCGCTAGCCCGTATTGTTATTGGTGAGCAGATGCTTGCAGTAGCAAAGCGGTACAAAGTAGTTATGACTGTGCATGACGCGATTGCTTGCGTTGTGCCTGAGTCTGAAGTTACTGAGGCTTTGGAATATGTAGAGAAGTGTATGCGTATGCGCCCCAAGTGGGCTAATGAATTACCACTTAATTGTGAGGCAGGATATGGCAAAAGTTATGGCGATTGTTGAAGGAGAACTAATGGTTGATTACGCGTACCCCTGCATGATGGCAGAGAAGGCACTTAAAGAACTGCACGATGCTATGTTGCACAGGGACTTTAAACGGGCTAAAGAAGCGGCGCTTCTTGCTATGGTCGAGACTAAACTAGCGTTGACAGCTATCAACGATATGGAAGAAAAGGTTCGAACATGAGTATCGCTTGGTCATACAGCAGTCTAAAGACGTTCGAGCAGTGTCCTCGCAAGTACTACCATTTAAAGGTAGCCAAGGATATTAAAGACGGCGACACTGAGGCAACGCTGTATGGCAAGTCCGTGCACACTGCCGCAGAAGAATTCATTAGGGATGGCAAAGAACTACCAGAGCAGTTTAGTTACCTACTACCTGCGTTGGAGCAACTAAAAGCCATCCCCGGTGAAAAGCACTGTGAGATGAAACTGGGGCTGACAGAAGATTTAGAGCCGTGTGATTTCTTTGATAAACGAGTCTGGTGGCGGGGTATCGCCGACTTGGTCATCGTGGACAAAGAGAACAAACTAGCGTACTCAGTTGACTATAAAACCAGCAAGAACGCTAGGTATGCGGACATAAAACAGCTAGACCTCGTAGCCACTGCACTATTCAAATACTTTCCAGAAGTTGAGCGCATCAAATCTGCGCTTATGTTTGTGGTTAGTAGCGAATTCATAAGGGCTATACATAAACCCGAGAACATTAATTTGTACTTGGAAAAACCCAAACAGGGTGTTGCGCGTATTGAGAAGGCAATGGAAAATGGCGTATGGAACCCACTGGATGGGCCATTGTGCCGCTTCTGTCCAGTCAAATATTGCGAGCACAACAGAAGTTAGATAGGAAACTAATATGCCATACGTGAATAAGCCACGTCCTTACAAGAAGGAATATCAGCAACAGAAAGCCCGTGGGGAACACGGAGACCGTATGGCGCGGCAACGCGCTCGGTACCAGATGGATGCGGCAGGAGTTGACCGCACGGGTAAGGACATCGACCACGTTACTCCCATCAGCAAGGGTGGTACTAACGCCAAGTCAAACTTAAAATTGAAAAGCCCAAGCGCTAACCGTTCGTTTAGCCGCAACAGCGACCACACAGTAAAACAAAACAAACCGAAAGCTAAGTCCAAGAAGTAAGGTACGAGTGATACTGGGCTTACAGGGGAACGATGACCCCCATAACCGTACCAACTAGAGCCTAGTTCTGTCTCCCCCTTTAACTTGGTGATCTAGTTGACAGTCGGGAAAGACCGACAAACTATTTGGAGAATTAGATGAATTTGTCAGAATACGAGTGGCCTAGACCACATGGGTTTACACCATTCGACCATCAGAAGAAGACGTGTGAATTTTTAATAACAAACAAAAAAGCCTTCTGCTTTAACGAGCAGGGTACAGGCAAGACAGCATCGGTTATATGGGCAACCGACTACCTCATGACAATAGGTGTGCTACGCAGAGTACTTATTGTGTGCCCGCTGTCGATCATGAAGTCCGCATGGCAGGCTGATCTGTTCAAGTTTGCTCTACACCGCACGGTGTCAGTTGCGTACGGCCCTGCTACTAAACGTAAAGAAATCGTTAAAGCTAAATCAGAGTACGTTATTGTCAACTTTGATGGCGTGCAGATTTTGAAGAAAGAGATTATTAACGGTGGGTTTGACCTCATCGTTATCGACGAAGCATCGGCGTACAAGAACGCGCAAACCGACAGATGGCGCACCATGCGGGACATCTGCAAACACGTCAAAGGTTTATGGATGCTGACGGGTACACCGGCGGCGCAATCACCTACGGATGCTTACGGACTAGCCAAGTTGGTCAACCCCAGCAACGTACCTCAGTTCTTTGGTATGTTCCGCGATCAAGTCATGTACCCAGTCACACAGTATCGTTGGGCGCCAAGAGAAGGCGCTAAGCAGATAGTACATAAAGCACTGCAACCTGCTATTCGGTTTGAGAAAGCCGACTGCCTTGACTTGCCCCCCACTACATATATTGACAGAGAAGCACCGTTAAGTCCGCAGCAGAAAAAGTTCTATGACGTGCTTGTTAAGCAGATGCTTATCGAAGCCGACGGCGAAGAGATAACCGCTATCAATGCGGCGGTGCAGGTCAATAAACTGTTGCAGATTTCTGGTGGCGCAGTCTATACCTCTACCAAAGAAGTAGTTGAGTTTGATGTCAAGAACCGACTGAACGCGGTGCTCGAAGTTATCGAAGAGTCGTCACACAAAGTGCTGGTATTCGTGCCGTTCTCGCACACTATTGAGTTACTAGAAAAGTTTTTAATTAAGCAAAACATAACCGTTGAGCGTATTGATGGGAGCATCCCGGTCAACAGACGAGCCGACACAGTAAGGCGGTTCCAAGAAGCGGACGACCCGCGAGTGCTTATCATCCAACCGCAGGCGGCGGCACACGGGCTAACCCTAACTGCGGCGAATACTATCATTTGGTATGCTCCAGTTACTAGCGTTGAGACGTACTTGCAAGCCAATGCACGTATCGACCGGCCCGGTCAGAAGAACAACATGACCGTAGTGCACATCATGGGTAGCCCCGTCGAGACTAAGTTGTACCGCATGTTGCGTAGCAACATTCAACACCACGCGGAAATAATCCAACTTTACAAACAAATTTTTGAAGACACCTATTGACAATGTCAAAAGTGGTGGTATAGTCGAGTCTCTTTTGAAAGGAGTTAGAGATGGAAGAAGCATTAGAAGCTGGAACAACTGACCTAGGCAAACTAGCGTCAGCGTACATAAAGATTAGAGATAAGCGACAGGAGTTGAAGCGAGCGTTTGAAGCAGACGATCAAGCATTAGCAGAAGACATGAAGATGTTAGAAGAAGAGATGCTGGAGGTCTGCAAGCAAACAAATGCTGAAACCATTCGCACGAAATCAGGCACGATTATTCGTTCGGTTAAATCACGGTACTGGACGAACGATTGGGATTCAATGTATGACTTCATAGAGGAGTCCGGTGCATTTGGCCTGCTAGAGAAGCGACTTCATCAAACAAACATGAAGCAGTTTCTTGAAGAGAATCCAGACCTCTACCCGAAAGGGCTAAACGTAGAGAAGCAGTACACCGTGGTAGTTAGAAGACCAACTGAAGGAAAATGAAATGAGCAATATCGCAACCCTTAACCAAGACCTCCCCGACTTTTTGCAGAACGCGCCAATCAGTGACTTAACTAAGTCATTAGTTGGTGGCAAGACATCTGTAGCTAAGCGCATCACCCACAAGAACGGCATCTTCCGCAAGATGGTCGGTCAAGAAGAGATGGGCAAGACTAAAGGTCCTTTGGATGTAATTATCGTCAACGCATCGCCTGCGGTTGGACGCATCTTCTATATGAAGCAGTGGACTCCCGATTCAGAGCCGACCGCGCCTGATTGTTTCTCCAACAACGGACGTACCCCAGATGCCAAAGCCGCCAACCCACAGTCTGACCGCTGTGATACGTGCTCACAAAACATCAAGGGTTCTGGGCAAGGCAATTCAAAGGCATGCCGCTTCTCTCGCCGACTGGCTGTTGCATTAGTGGATGACTTTGGTACAGCGTTAGAAGGTGAAGTCTACCAAATCAACTTGGCGTCAAAGTCATTGTTTGGTGAGTCTATGGGTGAGAACACCTCTCCGTTTGAGACCTATGCTAAGTACGTAGCTAACAACGGCAAGAGTATTGATTGGATTATTACGCGTATCACTTCTAACGAAGAGAACGATAACCAGTCTATCCTGTTTACACCTGTTGGACACATCAACAAGGCGCAGTACGCAGTTACCAGCGAGTTGTCACAGAAGGAAGAAGTCAAGCGCTTGGTCATCATGACTCCATATCAGGCAGAGTCTGCTGGCGCAAAAGCATTGGCCGCTCCCAAAGTGCAGGTAGAAGAGGAAGAAGTAGAAACGCCCAAAAAGCGTCCATCTACTAAGTCAAGTTCAGACGCCCCTGCCCCCAAGAAAAACTTGGACTCGGTAGTTAAGGCGTGGAGCGACGAGGAGTAACCTATGAGTATTGGATACAGTCAACGTTTGGTTGAAGCCAACAAAAAGGCCAGCATCAAACTGTTGGGTGTAGCTCTGGGTCGCCTCTGCATCAAGCAGGGTATCCCCGTTATGCTTATTGCGGAAGAACTAAACGTAAGCCGTGCTACGGTTTACAACTGGTTCTGGGGGGCTAGTGCTCCCGACAATAAACGTAGCGAGCGGATACGCCTGTTGATGCAAAAGTTGAAGCGAAAATAAACCAATCTTGATGGGGGCCACGCCTCCGTTAGGAATAACTGACTCTAAAAATGCCTGAATTTGATTTACTTGACGCAGTTCACCCACCTGACGGGCGGTTTTGTGTCGTAGGAATAGGCAAATACGTAGAGCAGAAGTTCGTCGATACCCGAGAAGAGTTAAACGCAATAGCAGACGCTTTTGTAAAGCGTGGTGTAAACGCATTCTATGGATGCGCCAAGTTTGGGCAACTCAATAACCGTAAGCACGAAAATGCTAAGTACATTAAAGCACTGTGGCTAGACATCGACTGCGGAGAAGAGAAGGCTACACCCGACGAAAACGGGCGCATCAAAGGATACATAGATCAAGCTACGGGTATTGCAGAGCTACAAAAGTTTTGTGCCACAGTCGGTTTGCGCCGACCCATTCTAGTTAACTCTGGCAATGGCTTGCATGTGTACTGGTTACTAACCGAGACACTCGAACGTACAGTATGGGAAACACTAGCTAATAGATTGCGCGAGTTATGCTACCAGCATGGACTCATAGTCGATCCAGCGGTGTTTGAAGCATCACGTATTCTTCGCATACCGGGCACGTATAACTTTAAATCCGAACCACTGCTTGTCGAGGTGATGTCCCACAAGACTGAACCTTATTCCTACGAAGAAATTAAAGAGCTACTCGGTGCACCCGACCCAGTAGAAGAAACGCCTGACTTTATTCCGCGCCGACTGAGTCCACTCATGGAGACCATGATGGGTAACAAGGTTAAGCGGTTTAAAACCATCATGATGCGCTCAATTGAGGGCACTGGGTGCGCACAGCTACTGCACTGCTACGAGAACCAAGAGTCAATTGAATACGACTTATGGCGCTCAGCCCTGTCTATAGCTAAGTTTTGTGTAGACAAAGAATCAGCCATCCACAAGATGTCTGAGAACCATCCAGAGTACGACCCAATTGAAACCGCACGGAAAGCGGAAGATATTGCAGGCCCTCATCTGTGCAAAACATTTGAAAAGTACAACCCCAGTGGGTGCGAAGGGTGCCCTAACCGTGGGATTATCAGCACTCCAATCCTGCTTGGTACAGAGATAGCCGAGGCAGATGAGGATGACAACGTAGTCGATATTGTTGACGACGTGGGAGAAGTAGAGCAGGTACGCATACCACCATATCCAGAACCGTACTTTCGTGGGAAAAACGGTGGCGTCTACCAGCGCATAGAAAAGGATGGCGAAACCGACGCTGTACTAGTCTACGAGCATGACCTGTACATAGTTAAGCGCATGATGGATAAAGAAATTGGGGAAGTGGTTTTGTTTAGACTGCATCTGCCCAGAGATGGTATTAGGGAGTTCACCATACCACTGACAAGTGTTATGGCTAAAGAGAAGCTACGGGACATGCTGGGATACCACGGTATTGTTGCGTTCCCTAAACAACAAGACCTTCTTACTTACTACATAGGTACGTTCGTCAAAAACCTACAACTAACAAACAAGGCGGAGATTATGAGAACACAATTTGGTTGGGTAGACAAAGACAGTAAGTTTATTGTCGGCGACAGAGAGATAACAAAGGACGGTACGTTTTACAGCCCACCGTCTAACACTACAGCCAATGAAGCAGAGATGATGGTGCCGACTGGCTCGTTCGAGAAGTGGAAAGAGGTATTCAACATGTACGCGCTACCCGGTCTGGAGCCGCATGCGTTTGGTGCGCTTACTGCGTTTGGTGCACCACTGCTAAAGTTCACGGGATTGAGCGGTGCGATTATCAACCTCATTCACCAAAGTTCAGGCTCGGGTAAGTCAACTATTCTGTACATGTGCAACAGCGTGTGGGGGCATCCAGTGGACTTGGCATCTATTTGGAAAGACACCCCAGCGGCAAAGATTCACCGACTCGGTGTACTCAACAACTTGCCAAACACAATTGACGAAATAACCAACACGAGTCCGGCAGAGTTTTCTGACTTGGCGTATAGCATCTCTCAAGGTCGCGGGAAGAACCGCATGAAAGCACAGACCAACGAGATTCGCATTAACAATACGCACTGGAAGAACATGACGCTTACGTCGTCTAACGCTAGCTTCTATCAGAAACTAGGGGCGGCTAAGGATTCACCAGACGGCGAAGCGATGCGGTTGCTCGAATACGAAATCAAGCCGACTAAAGTTATTAGTGTTGCCGATGGTAAAGCGCTATTCGACCAGCAGCTAAAAGAAAACTACGGGCATGCTGGCGACATCTACGCAAAGTACCTTGTGGATAACCTAGAAGAAGTAAAAGACCTAATCAAAGAAATACAAGCCAAGATCGACAAAGACATTCAATTCACTGCCCGTGAACGGTTCTGGTCCGCTGTCTGCGCATGTAACATAGCTGGCGGTTTGATTGCCAAGAGCCTTGGCCTGCATGACTACGACATGAAGCGCATTTACAAGTGGCTTCTGGACATGCTCAGCGACATGCGTGAAGAAATTAAACCACCACAAAGCAACCCACTGACTATCGTAGGTGAGTTTATCAACAACCACATGCACCATGCTTTGGTAGTCAACGATGAGATGGATTCCCGAAGCAACATGGCGGCACTGCCGCTACTGGAGCCTAGAGGTGAGCTGCTTTTACGGTTCGAGCCAGACACCAAAATGATGTACATTGTGGCAAAACGATTCAAGGAGTATTGCGTCGAAGCGCAGATTAACTACCGTGGGCTACTGGAGGACTTGAGTAAGGCTGAGATATACAAAGAAACGGTCAACAAACGGATGTCCAAAGGCATGAAAATGGTCTCCCCACCAGTCCGTGCTTTGGTATTTGATACATCCAAGTCAGACTTCCTGCAAGTAGACGCTTACCTAGACCAAAATGAAAATAGAGAAAGTGTCCTACAGGATTAACTGGGCTAAGTTTAAACGTAACACATCTTTCTTTGTACCCTGCATAGACGAGAAGGCAGCCAAGGAGCAAGTGATGCGTGTAGCCCGTAGACTTAACTTAAATGTAATTCACAAAATAGTGATTGAGGACGGAGTTAAAGGCTTGCGGGTCTGGAGAGTCTAACCTATACTGAAGTAGCAACAGTTGTCATGTTGCTCTCCAAAGTTACACCCCCGCCTAGTGCGGGGGTTTTTTAATCCTTGATAGTGTTAAGGGCCTCAGCAACACCGGGGATGGATAGATTCTTCTCAGACTGGATTACACCAGCTTTGGATACAGCCCGCTGTTCTGCACGTTTAGTCAAGGACTCAATCAGGTTCTCTGGGGTTATCGCGTATGCCGGATACTGAGAGTTGAACTTGATTACCTTATCCAATGCAGAGTCGATACCGGCTTGATCGTTTTGCATGAACACACGGTTGGTTATGTTCATTATCTTGGAGCGCTCAAAATTAATTTTTTGCTCTACGGCTGTTAACTCAAACCCCAACTTCTGCATGTTAGCTAGTTTGTCGGAACGGAAACCGATTGCCTGAGCAATCATCATGCCGGTTGTGTAGTCGCTTCTAGCGATAAGCTCAGCCCCACGGAAGTCCTTGGCCCCCTCCTGAGCGTACTTATAGACCAGAGCCAAGTTACGAATCAATGCTGGGGAAGCCTTTTCAATGCCTTTTTGGTAGTCGCCTTGCATAAACGCGTCATACGCATCGGCATAGCTCATCACTTGCGCACCAAAAGGACCTGTTGCCCCCATGCCCATTTCTATCAGACCTTCTTTAGTAGTCCTAGTTTCTTTACGATCCCGGACAAACATGTCGTTTAAGCTCAAACGGCTTGAGAAGTCGATGCCAGTTAGTACGTTAGCTGGACCACGCTCAATGATGTCGGCGATTGGGTAACCCATAACGGTCTCATGCCCAACCATATTGGGGAGCCACACTTTACGCACCCAAGTCTCGAAGCCCATCTCTTTGAGGGTCTTCATCTCTTCGTCGTCATCGTCACCTAAGCCGTTAATCATCCACCCAATGAAGCCGGTAAGCATACTGAACATCGGCAGCCCTGCAGCACCAGCCAATACCCATGTAGCCGCCATTGTGCCGACAAACAATTTAGTAGCCTCAGCTCTACTCTGCCCGTTCATAGGCTTAATCATGCCCTTGAAGTTCTTGAGCAGGAACGACGCCATGTACAGCGGGAACATCATGAACTGCAGTGAAACCTTACCCAGCGGATTACGCATGATGGGTGGGCGGTTAGTAGAGCTCATGTTACCTACGCCTTCGTAGGTGTCTGCAATGGCTTGGGCCTTAGCTGCTTCTATCGACATGCCCTTTTTACGGCTAAGGCGGTAGGATGTAAGCAGCATAACCTCACGGGACAGACGCTCAGTCGTGTGCATCAAACCTGTGGTGGCGATTAAAGCGCCGTTCTTTACCTTTTGCCATGTACTGCCATAGGCTTCGGTAGGCATCGTTTTGCGGTCAACAATTTCGTTGTTGAGTGTTTCGTCAGCAACCCCTGTGCCGAGCATGTCAAACAAAGCATTACGCTCTTCGGTGTTAACCGCCATGCTCTTGGAGTAGCGGATACTAGGCATCACCCAAGAGACAGTACCGTCGGCATTCTTTTTGTGGTATCCGAGTTCGTTCCAAATCTTGAACGTATTGAGCAGCTCTTTGGTTGCATTGGCGTAGCCATGACGTGCGCCAAGTACGTTAAAGCCTACAGTCAACAACTGCATAGGCTGCAAGAGTGCGGAAGAGGCACCAGACAAGAAGTGCAAATACGCAGCGCGGTTTGCGTACGTGGCAACCTTGTTTAATATGCTGTCTCTCGTGGAAGAATTATCTAACTCAAGAGCTACACGCTTGTCTAACTCTTGGCTGTACACCATTAAGTCTTCGTTATTTTTAGCGTTCTTCTTAGCTGCTTTTGCGGCGTTAACAATCCGCTGCATATACGCCACTCGTGATAGCTGATAAGCGCTACCTGAAGCGGTCTTAGCAAAACTACGCAACACATCGGTTTCAAAACCTGTAATGTCTTTACGGTTTATAAATTGCGTGCGTAAGTTTTGTTGCGGCATACTTGCCAAATACAACTGGTAAATAGACTCTTTCAGCTGATCTTTGATAATGTCGGCATCACCAGCAAAATTAGTAGAGTCAATTGCGCCAAACAGGTCTTTTAACTCTTGGCTAGAGCTTAACATTGAGGAGCGCGCCTCTTTCGCACCCATGCCGAAAGACACATCATCCGCCAGCAGCTCCTTTACGGTTACGCCTCGTTCTTCGGCAATAGATTTGAGTAGCGCTTGCTGCTCCGCACGAGTTTCAAACATATAAAACTCGCGTTTCTTACCCTTACCTAAACCAACCCAGTGTTCACCAAAACGTGCCAACGGGAAGTACGGTTCTATCTTGGCTTGAGCTTCAAACTTTTTACGTATTTCAGAAAGTAATTTAGCTTTCTGTTCTTGGGTTAGGTCTAAGTCCTGTACTTGCTTATCAAGTAGAGCACTATATGTGTCTAACATTGTTTTGTAGTAGTCACGCAGACGCAAGTATTCTCGCTGACCAACTTCACCAAGCCCATCCCACATCTTGTTTAACTTAGCATTCGTCTTGTTCTTAGCAGGATCGACCCTTGAGAGCGTTGCAACGTGAATAATTTCTTTTAGTTTGCCGTTCAACGCGGGATCGTTCTTCATAGCGCGATATACGTTGCCCATTGTGTCTTGAGCCGCTTCCAGCATTTGCCCGGTCATACCGTGCATGCGTTGAATTAGGTTGGTTGTATCTTCAACACTTGGTAAACCCGCAGCTTTTGCTATAGCCGCCAAAGCATCATTGGTGTACACGTTACCGATAATTCTTTTTGCCAGCACTTTAGCACCGCGAAACATCTCTGCTAGGGCCGCGGCATTCTTACGTGGGTCTCGGAGCAACTGCAGCTTCGACGCTCCCTGTGCTACTTTACGGCGTCTATCAGATTTACGTACTTTGGCAATGGCTACATTTACGTCTTTGTCTAGCTGTTCTTGTGTACGTACTGCTTCTTGTGCCGACGCTGAAAGCAGTTGGTAGTCCTCCTGCATCTCTTTAGTCTGTCGAGCAGATAGTATCTTTTCCGCAGTACTAGCCAGCCCTAAAAGCGCGTTAGATGAACTGGATTTACGCAGCCCCAGTTCTTCGCGTAGCATCTTTTTGCTAAGTATTTTATCTTTTGCGAAGATCAACGCCATTAATTTAGGCGAGTAAGTCGATGAAAGTTTTAATACCTTGCGGATAGCATCGACAAACTTAGTAAGCGCATTACGCTGGTCAGGCCAAGGCACCCGCTTCAAGAACGATTGCATGACAGGGTCGGATAAACCGTATGCCAAGAACTCCCAAGGATCGGTGAATATGCCGAGCTCCATCTCACCGTTTGCGTCTCTTCTTAGCGACGTGGCGACGAGTTTTTTAAGCGCAGGTGGAGCCTTACCTAAATCGTCTATGTCTAAGAACTTCTCTTGAGCTACATCCATCAGATCGTAGATGTCGGTCAGGAAATCCATCGTGCCTTTATCAATCGCTACGTCACCTCTGGCGGCATTGATACCGATCTTTAACTTGCGATCCAGCGCGGCGTGCAGTACTTCATGCAACGCTGTTACTACATTAACCCCTTGGTCAGCCCCAAAAGATTCCCCACGCAAGTAGATCGTGCGGTTATTACCTTTGTCAGATACCATCAGCCCAAGAGCTCGGACAGAACCGTCTGGTCTGTTCCAAGATTCTAGGTTCCGCAACAACTGCGCAGGTAGAACTGAATCGGTTTCAATAACGACTACATTTACGCCAGCAACAGCACTGCGGATACGATCCGCAATTAACTTAAAGAAAGCGTTATGCTTAGCCACTTCAGTTAGTAGCTGTTGAGCGTTTTTGGCCTTAGCGATCTTGGCGTTTGCCGGTGTGGACGGCGTAGCTTCAGCCATAGAGGTATCAATACCCTCGTCCTTGGCTCTATTAGCAAGCATCTGGACGCGCTCAAATTCTCTTTGGGCGTTGTCTACCATACGCTGAGGAATGTTATTGTCTTTTAGTAACTTCCTAGCACGCTTACCGTATGTACCACCACCGTTAGTTTTAGATATGCGATGTAAAGTGGTAACTATTCCCTGCAGCTTTTGAACCCGTGATGCTAATTCACGCTGCGCATCCACCTCTGGCATGCCTTCAAGGTCAGACGTATCCGTAAGAGCAGCCATGTCAGCTTCGGCTTTATCCAATGCACGCCTATCAGCATTCATGTCCCCTTTGCTTATGTTTCGTTGCTTCTCTCTAGCTTCACGCTCTTCAGGGGTTAAGTCTGCTGGCTTACGCCCAGCACCTTTACGCGCACCGCCACGTCTGGAAATTGGCTTATCCATAATAGCCTGCACTTCAGGATCGGCAAACGCCTCGTCCATCTGCGCTTCCACGTTAACTTCGTCTGCCGCTGCTTGTTCTTCCGCTGTGGGTTCAACAGCTGGCTTTTGTTTGCCTTTAGTCTTTTTGTAGTCGGCGACGAGTCTGTCGTACTCACGCATAGCCGCATCAGTTGCAGCTTCTTCGCCAAACCCTTGCTCTTGCAACGTATCCACCGTGTTTTGGTAGTACGCATCTATAGATTCGTTTATATCCTTAAAAGATTTTTGTTCAACAAAAGCTGAATTGAAATTAGCCCTAGCAATACCTATCGCTTGCCGTTTGCGGGCTTCATCTTCCGCTGTGGGTTCAGCCTTAGCGGGGATTGTGGTTGTAGTAGTCTCGCCGTCGCGTTCAATGGTAGTAGTGGCTGTAGACCCCGGGCTAAGTTGCCCCGGTTTTACGTCTGGAATGTTAGCAGTCAGGTCTACTGGTCCACCTAAATCTATTACGTCTGCCGTAGGTGCTGCTTCATTAAGGCGGGGAAGGCTATCAATCTCTTTTATTTTTTCGTCAAACGCTTTATTGTTAGCCTCAATTTTTGCTCGAACTGCTAAGCGTTCTTCTGCATCGATTGAGTCAGAAGACTGAAGTAACCTATCACTCTCTGCAATAATCTGATCTAGTTCGCCCAATAACTTTTGGCGAGTAGAAAGTAACTCTACCGTAGATGCGGCTGCTGTTAACTCTGACTCCACTGCGGTTGCAGTTTGGCTTACTACGTCTGCTAGTGCAGGAGACTCTCCTGCTTCTCTTCCTCCAACGCCAGCAACATCTGCTCCAGCAGGAACCACTCCAGTCGGCTCAGCTTCTGTACCTTGGATGGTAGTTGGTTGAACTGTATCTGGTTGTTCAAGTACAGAAACGCCTCCCCCATCTGCGGGTCGTCCAACATCTGTAGTATCTGGAACTCTTCCGTCTCCTGCTGGTTGTCCTGCTTGAGTTTGCGCATCTTGTGTTTCCTCGTTGATTTGCTTGGTAGCCGTAGCAAGTGCTATCTCATACGGCACTCTGAGGGTGGTTCTAATTTCTTCAGCACGCTGCTGAATGAGAGCGTCTTTTTCTTCTGTTGTAACAGGCGCAGTGGGAGTTGTAGTAGCAGGCGCCTGTAGTTCTTGAACCTTTGCAGCAATAGCCGCGTTCAGATTAGGTAAGTAATTTTCATCTTTAGCTGGTAGCGCTACACCTAATTTCTCTGCGTGGTACTCGGATGATTCGGCGTTTGTGTCGTCTGGTCCAGTTATAGAGGCTATATATTCTGCAGCTGTAGCTACGTCCTCTGGGTTAACTTCCGGTGTTTCTGGAGTTTCTGGTGGGGCTGCTTCCCCTTTATCCATTGTTGCGCCAGTTAAGACGCCAGCCTTATCCAATTTAGCCGCTGCACGCAACTCACCCAAGCTCATGCTCAAGCCAGCCAAACTTTCCAACACAGCGTCGGTAGCAGATGCCTCACCCGTAGCTGCATACTCACCAAGGTATTCGCCTAGACCTTCGCCGACAGTCTCAAGAGATATTGCAGTGCCGCCACGCGCAGCTTTTTTAGCAAGCGTGTTAAGCCCGTTTAAGGCTTTAGCTTGAGCTTCGCGGATTGACGCGATCAAGATAGGGTCGGTTAGACCTTCCTTTGCCATAGCCTCGGCAGTTGCTTTTTCTACTGCAGCGGTGGTAGCTTCTTTACCTTGCTTGGCGGTAGCCGCCATAGCCTGAGCTTGGGCTTCTTTAATAGACTTGGTTACTTTAGCGGCATCTAACCCAGCGTTCTCAATGGTGCGTACAGTGGCGGTCTCCATAGCGCGTCGTGTACTACCCAGTAACCACTTGCTTGCACCGAAAGTTGCCGCATCAACGGCAGTAATTGTTGCGCCTTTTTTGAGACCCTCGCTCATGGCGGCGTAGCGCTCGGCTTCAGTAAGCTCTCCATCGGCGGCTTTTTCTTGCGCCTTACCACCAAGCTCAAGCGCTGTGTTTGCAGCAAACAACCCAGTTAAGAAACCAACAGTACCGCCAATAGCAGTACCGGCACCGGGAGCGAAGGGAGCGAGTACAGTACCTGCCGCGGCACCGATTTTAAACCCCGTGTAACCCGATGCCAAAGCTGCCGCTGTATTCGGCAACTGAGAAATTACCATCTGAAGGGCACCTTCTGGGTTATCAATAGTAGCACTGGCTACGTTTTTAATACCCGCCCATAAGGATTCATCGTCGGCTTGCTTACGAGCAGCGACATCTGCTTCAAACCTCTGTTGCGCTTTAGGAGTTTCTTTTGCGCGTTCTTGCGCAGCCTGTGCAGACTCGACAACAGCTTGGTTCTCACCTAACCCAGTAGCGCCCGCCGCATACAAAGACCCGGCAGTTTGCTTTGTACCCTGAACGACAGACTTAGCCAGCCCACCGATAAACCCTTCTTCCTCAGGTTGTGCTTGAGTTGGTTTACCCATACCTGCACTAATAGGCAGTGGTAACCACTGTCCGTTAACTAAACCGACTCGCGCCCCAGTCTCTCGATTAGTAGCAGTTTGAGTTATAGGAACCCACTGACCACCTACAAGAGCTACACGTTCACCGGTTTTTGGATTAGTAGCTGTTTGAAGGGCCATTATTATTGATCTCGTTCAAATCCGGGGGGAAGTGTTGGAGAGCCACCAGCTCCGGAGGTCTTAGAAATCCTTTCCCTTGCCCTCTCTACCGCAGTATTATAGTTTGTTATGGCTTCCTCATATTCCTTGCTTCCGGGCTTTAAACCCATCATGCGTACACCAGCGGCCATTACTGCCGGGTCTTTTTGTATCGCGGCGTTAGTAGCAGCATCGGCTCTTTGGCTTACGCTAGCACTGCCTGCCCATTTAGCCCCTGACAATTTACCAAGGAACGCCAGTCTTTCTTCCGCGCTAGCATCTGGATTCTCAGCTTGCCACTGATCGAATGTTGCACGAGCGGCTATATCAAGTGAATCCCTACCAGCTTTGACTCGATTCATCGCTGCGCTATCAGCCATAGTTTGACGGCGAGTAGCGCTATCTTGATTATATACAGCCATCGTGTTAGCGCTATAAGTCTCAACAGCGGATTTAAGTATCCCTGCCGGTGCATCCACTTTAGTATTCCTAAAGTTGGCAGCCATAACCTTCTGTACGTTTGTCTTGGCGTTTGCCACATCTCTCTTCAGACCACGTAGCGTTTCTGCATCCACCTTCCTGTCGCTATACCGAGCGTCTTCCAGAGCGTACAGAGCTTCGTTGAGTTTGTCTTTACGAGCCTGCAGTTTCTCTTCGCCTTCTTGGTACCTCTTGGTGCCAACTAGAGCGCCTTTACCGATGTTCTCAAACGCATACTGGGATGTGCCAGCCATCATTGCCAGACCGGCTTCAAAAATCGCCATATTGAAGTTCTTATCTTCTTTACCCTTTAGCTCGTCTTGCTGCGCACGTAATGATTCTTCACGTTCTTTACCGCGTACTCCAAGAGCTGCTTGATCTTTTATGTACTGTTCTTCTGCCTGCTGTGCAGCAATCTGGTCACCTTGCGCCGCCGCTTCGCTCATCGTGTCAGCTGTAGCTCTATTGGCCTCTATTTCTGGGTTAGTCATTAACCCTGCAATACCCCCAACTGTTTGCAGCTCTTTTGGTAACTGTGGAGCTGCCGGGATTGTCGCCGTCGTTGGTGTAGTCGGCAGTACAGTATCGGATTTACCCCCATTTGGGAGCATCTTGTCTTCTTTTGCACGATCAGCAGCTTTCTTCTCGCGTATTCTTCGTGCTTCAGCTTCTTTTTCAAGTTTCTTACGGCGTTTCTCAAACTCGGATTCCGTACCGAAAGGAATACCTGCACGGCTTTCTACGTCTCGTAGTGTGGTGCCGCCAACATCAAAAGCCACAATACCACCACCTGCTGCACTAAATGTTTCATCAGGTACGTCTAAACCACCAATACCCATCTCAGCAAGCGCTTCGTCGGCAATCGTACCTTGTGGTTGTGGTTGAGCTGCGGCTTGTGCCTGCTGCGCTGCCTGACGGATCATGTTATTTTGAGCTAGCTTTTGCGCAATTTGCAGTTTAGCTAAGTCCGTAACACTAGCCAGACCCATAACACCCTGCATCTGCTGGTCGCTCATACGGTCGGTAGCCGCATCAAGTTCCATAGGGTTTAACCCAGAAATACCACCTGTAGCATACCCCTCAACTGATCCACCTTCTGCGTAGCCGACTGAGCCACCTTTAGCTTTATTAGTAAACAAACCACCCAACCCAATAGCTGCTGTACCTAAACCAGCTAGCTGAGACACAGTACTTGGAGGGGGCGCGTACATCTGACCTGCTTGTGTTGTAACGCCTGATGCGCCGCGCAAGCCGGAGCCGAGAATGTCGGTGTAGAAGCCTAATTGCTGGTATGGGTACTGCTTTTGTGTCAAGAAGTCTTGATACTGCTGATCCAGCTTGGCCTGCTCCATAGCCTGTTGCTGTCCACCATATTGAGCCTGTAGCTTGTTGATGTCCATGCCTTGAGTAAAGCCTTGCTGCCCCAAAGTCCCCAACTGCCCAGCGCCCTGAATAGCGGTTTGCAGACCTTGCAACCCTAAACCCGCGCCGTATTGACGAGCCTGTTCAGCCAACTGCTGCTCGGTATTGAACTGAGTCTGCGCTTGATTAAACGCTTGGTTCAGTCCCTGCGCTTGGATGTCACCTTTTTGAATGGCTAAGTTACGAGCAGCCTCGGCATCCATAACGGCTTGGCGAGAACCGCCAAAAGCACCAGCTTTAACTGCTTGTGCGCCGCGTTGCGTACCTGCAATATCCGCTTGACGTTGCGCTTCGCGCTGCTGGATGTCTACCACGTTCTGCATGAACGGGTTCATATACTGGCCTGCAGCCTGCCCTGTAAACTGACCGGGCTGGTAACCTTGGTAGTTAACATTACCGGCGTTCATCGCCGCAGCACCAGCAATGCCTCCACCCAGTGTAGTTAGGGTAGAAGGCGTCATAGCCCCGGCACCCTGCATGGCTTGTGTGGTTAGCCCGCTAAAGTCAGCCATTCGCTGACCTGTATATGCTTGGTACGGTTGTTGAGCCAGCGCTTGCGCTTGAGGGAAAATCCCTTTCTCACCAGTAAAATAGCCCTGCGCCCAGTCCGGTATCGTACTGGTTTTAGTTGTTTGGGTAATATTTTGGTCTGCCATTTTGTTTCCTTACGCCTTTACGACTTTAGCAGGATTTACTTTGCGCTGCTGCGTAGTTTTACCATGTGCTGCTTTGCGGATTTTGTCCATCATGGCGTAGAGCTTGCTAGCTCCTTTTTTCATATCACCGCCACCAATCTTAGCGACTGTTTTAGGATCAATGTATGCCTCACCGTCGGCTACCCGCGCGGGTTGCACACCATCAATGTGCGTTGGGATAGAGTCGCTCAACCCGTCACCTTTGCCTTTGATTGGCTTGATTGCGCCCAGTTTAGCCTGCAGTGTGCGTAAACCTGCATCAGTACTGCCATTACCCAATGCACTAACAACGTCGGCGGGGACAACAAAGCCACCCTTAGCCATGCCGCCAGTAGCAAGAGATAAGAGACCACCATTGGCCCAGCCGTAAGCGCTCTCAAAAGAGCTGGTCGTTCCCATCGACGTGTCGCCCGTAGTTGTAGTACTCCCACCGCCGGGGCTATCACCACTACGATCCCCGCTATCACCGGCACTATCATAGTTGGTATTAGGTGTTACTACCGGGCCTGCGCCACCGAAATCTACCAAATCTGCAGGAGCAACGGGGGTTCCTGATGAGGGGTATGCAACAACACCCGTAGTATCAATTGTCGGCATGCCGGGATAAGAATACCCCCCGCTGTCTGATGGCACGTACCCAATACCTTCTAAACCAATAGGACCAACAGGACCAGAACCGGGGGGTGAAACAGTCGTTTTTTGCCCAGTATTTATGTCAATTTTTTCAATTTCCGCTGGAGGCCCCTCGCGCTTATCGGGATCGCCGCCAGTTAAAAGTTTAGCCGCAGTGCCAAGAATTGAGAAATTAGAAATACTTTTTAAAACATCAGCGAGTTTTTGGTTGTTGGCATACTGTTTAGCAAGCGTATCCCTTGCCGCTGCTGTTTTAGCCGCTTCATCATCGTAGCCGTACGATTTGTACTCTTTATAGGCCGCGTCTTCCATTTCCTGGTATGCGTTGCGACTAATACCGGCACTATCTCCGCCACCCGTAATACCCGCAATACCAGCACCACCAGCACCACCAGCACCGGGGGCAGCGGGGGTTTCAGCTTCGTAAATCTTGCGGTATGCGCCTGTGGCGGGGTCAAGCTCAAGTCGATACTTTTTGCCGTTTTCATCGGTCAAGATGTCGCTCTGACCACCAGTGCCGGGGGTTGATGGCGTCTGCGCACCGGTTGGTGGCGTGTAGTTTCTACGTCCCTCATAGCCAGAAACTCCGCCGGGCAAACCAGTCGGTGTCGCAGACTGTCCTAAATACATTTTGGAGAATTCTTCCGGCGTCATAGGTTTATAACCGGGACGATAGGGGGCGTAGTCGGACAACCCGCCATTAGCTAATGAAACGATACCGCCAGAAGCCTTGCGAACTCCGGGCATCTGAGTTGCGGTTTGAACAGGAGAAAAATACTGATTGAGGTACTCTTCATTCGACAAAATAGCGCGTCTGCCGCCTGTAATCGGGGCACCGCCTTGAGCATAACCAATAGCGCCGCCTTCAGCGCCGTAGGTAGTTTCCCCTACTTTCACATAGCCGGGGCCCGTAAACCAGTTTTGCTCGCTTGTGTCATTAGGGTCACGACGTGGCTGCGCTACCTGTCTGCGGTACTGAAGCTCCGCCACAGTAGTGGGAGTACGTTTCTGCTCAGGCATTTTAGTTGCGGTTTGCTGAGAGAGTAGTAACGGAGACCCCGCCGCGCCAAGTGCCATTGCCGTTTTACCAAACCCACCCATCTGGTCAATAACACCTGATGGGTTCATTAAACCAGCTTTTAACGCCTCTGCTTTTGAGACTTCTGCGGCAGCGTTTGCAGCCGCTGCTTGCTGCGCTCCTTGAGTTACGTATTGTTTAGCTGCCTCGCTTTGCGCTGCTGCGGCAGTAGTAGGCGCGTTAGCCGCCCCAAGAGCAGCGTTGCCTGCGCCGAGAAGACCTTCCCCAGTGAAGCACCGCCCCAAGCCCCAATTCCAGCTTTAAGTCCCTCACCTAAGTCACCCTTTAGCAGACCAACGCCACCACCAACAACAGCAGCAGAACCGATGGCACCTAGTCCGGGGAACGCCGCGTTAAGAGCAAAACCCGCAACTGCCGGAAGAATAGAGTCAATCCATCCAGCTTCGGGTAAACCCGTACTAGGGTTAATACTTAGTGAGCCACCGTGCGCCATAGCAAGCGCCTGCAATCCCGCAACTTCACGGGGAGTCATGTGGACAAGCTGGGTATCTTTACCCCGACCTTGGGACTGGACAGCTTGAGCAATTGGGTGTAAACGGTTCATAGCAGTATTTTACAAAGTTAAGGGGGCGTGGGCAATGTATCTGGCAATGGCGATATGTAATTTACCGTCATAACCGACGATGGGATGCCGGGATGTGGGGAAGTTGCGGTTTCTGCGTGTAGGTGTAGGTCGGTATTGGATACAGAAGCCTCTAACTCAAGATAGTCGTTTGCCTGCAGGTCAATGTTAAATGCCCATTGCAGTTCTAAATACTCATTGTTTGCAGACAGCGTATTTGCCCGAGTGGAGTATCCGATGTTTATTCCATTGCGTTTAATCCATAGATAGATGTTCTTGGCGCTTGCGCTTCCACTTATAAGCTGCCCTGTGTATTGGAAATTGTAGATTCCGCCGATAGCCACCTGTATTTGACTAGTACTACCCGATTTTAGCGCCACTGCATTACTTAGATATGTTTGGTCGTACACCACAGGGTACGCCGTATTAATTGCCGCAAAGGTCTGCTCTCCAGTGTTGAAAAACAACCCGTTGGGGCACTCTACGTACTGCCCGCCATTACGCCCGATAAGTGCTGACAGACCATTAGTAAGCTGTTCAAAAAACAACCGCAGAATGTTGGAATACTGTTCGTGATATTGCGTAGCATACGTTACCGGAGCCGAAGGTAAACGCGGCTGGGCTACTGGACGGATACGGGTGACCATTACCGACGCCCGTCCGCACGAATGTCAATACGGGGCGCACCAAGCTGCCATGTGGTCCCCAGACTGTCCGACTCAACCTTAATGGAAATCTGTCGGCCCCGAACTCGGGTATAGACCTGTCCCGTAAACTCTTCAATTGGCAAAGTAGCTGTGCGGGCAACGGAAGCTGTATTAGACCCTCCAACTGAGGCGGGGCTGTTGTACCCAGAGCCAGAGTTCTGCAGCGGTAAGAGCGAGAAGTTCGCCACAGGAGAAGCCGCCGTTGAGCCACGGAACGTCAAATCAGGCAGTAAGCGCCAGATGAATCCAAAGTTGTGCCCGTCGTCAATGTCGATTTCAGCAGACGTAATATAGGCTTCCATTGGCGCAAGCGTGCCGGTATCACCGTCGTCTACCCCGGTTTCTTGGTTCATCAGGAAGCCAGTCGGCGTCGTAGCAAGTGGGTTCGGGCTTAGGCCGCTGTCGAGCCAAGCAGTCCTGTCCATAGTGCCGTAGTACCAAACATCCTCAACGTAGTTGTACACCACATAGCGGTTAGGAGACGTAGAAGAAGTTGTGCAGTAGAACCACCAGATTTCGTTATAGGCCTCAACCGTACTAGCAAACACTTGCTCGGTCTGGTCATGGTTTAACGTCAAGTTCGGGTCGGCGTTCTGGAATATGAACTGGCGCAAATCGCAGCGCAAAGTCTGCACACGACCGTCATATTTATAAAACTTATCCGTACCCATCCAGTAGGTAATGTTGTTCGCCGTAGCCACCGCACTGGGGCTGATGATAGAAACGTTCTCACCAACAGACTGTGCGCCCCAGACATACGGAGGACCTAAATACTGTAATGAATAAAGAGCCGCGTCCGTCCAAACCAGTATCTCTTGCCGTGTCTGACGAGCAGTAACAATCTGTGACCCAATAGACAGACGTAAGTCACCGGCTTGATTAGTAATAGCAGGAGTCCAATTAGCGGGGTCTTCTTGGTCTGACCAGCGAACCAGCATGGGGTCAAGGGTGCTCTCGCCTAGTCCATTAACGCCAAAACACAGCACGAAGCGTGACACATCCGATACAAGAATGTTGTTCTGCAACGTAGGTACGTTAGACGCCCCGGACAGACTTGAAAACGGAACCCCGCGCACGGTAATACCGGCAGTAGCATCCCAGTAGTAGAGACCGCCGCCTCGCGGACCAAAGATAAGGTCTTCACCAAAGTTAGAGTGGTTCCAAATCCGCAGGGCATCAAGCGCGGACTGCCCAATACCCCAAGGACCAAAACCCCAGAAGCTAGCTCCCCAACCTGTTTGTGCGGCTTGAATTGCCGGGCCGGTGTTGATTTGATAGGCGCCTACCGTAGCCGCGCCCCCGTTGCCCACGTCTGAAGCATTGGCTGCTACAGCAGCCGTAATAATGTAGTTATCGGCATCCACGATACCTGTGACTTGGTACTCTTTATTCAGCACAGCAGCCGTAATGGCCCCGCCGAGACTGTCGGCACCGCTAAAGGTCACGAAGTCGTTTGTAATAGCCCCGTGGGCTACGTCAGTTACAACAATAGAGGTCGAGCCAGAAGTGGCTGCAAACGTAACATCGCCCGCCGCTGTCGTGGCCCGAATGGGCGTAATGTCGTAAAAAGCAGTGCCCAGCTCTACATAGTACTTGAGGTTAGTCCCCACGCCAATTAAGTTGAGCGCGTTTA
>LSRR01000248.1_pt1 | contig 56461 bp, 64 predicted proteins | sample 1162981 | NCBI WGS metagenome assembly LSRR01 (sample SAMN03256433, study PRJNA305521) | marine metagenome | biome: Estuarine; feature: Estuary; material: Brackish water; isolation source: iron chloride precipitation of viral particles from surface water samples | place: USA: Chesapeake Bay ... | reverse complement strand
TGATGGCCAGCCAATTGTCTGATATATCGCAATAGGGTTTGTAGGTGTTCCCGGTGTTGATACCTTTACGAATGATAGGGGCTTGGGTCAGGGACTTATATACCATATTCACAGATTGCGCCACGTTTACATAGCACCAACCTTGATTTGAGGGGCGGGCCAAGCAATCCCCGCACACGCTGTAATCGTCGCCGCTCTTTAGTGCATCCAAGGGGGGAACGTCGGAGCGCATGATAAAAGTCTGCAGCATACTGTCTGTCTTGCTATTCCCGGACTTAGGTACAGCCACCACTACTATGGGCTTACTGTCTAGCATGGATGGCCCACGGTAGATTATAAAGCCGTTAGGCTTGGTCCCGTGCTGGCGCTTGTAGTTAGCGATGGCGTCATTTAGATCAAACATGGTGGCGTGATTATCGAAAGGCATTAGGTAGGTTCCTGTTGAGTTGTTAAGACTAGGGGAGAATAGGGGAGGGGGTGGGGGTGTGTCAATAGAAAAATGTATTTTTGTGTAAATTATTTTTGTCTCTTGTATAGAGAAGACGGAGAGTATTTGGCACAAAATCTGCAAGGTGCAATAATCATACCAACTATTTGAAAATAAATTAATAAAGTGTTTGACCTATATGTTGTCCCTCGCAGAGTATAGGCACCATATGTTGTGTTCACGTTTTGTTCCACTAACTATTGCAGTCATGGCCTAACGATTGCAGTCATGACCTAACTATTGCAGTCATGGCATTATATACTACAATCAATTAAGTGTTCATGTTTTGTTCTTATTCTGCGGCATAGTGTCGCACCTGTATTGACAGGCATTTCCCCGGTTAATACTCTGGTCATCCTTTCAATTTTATCGGAGTTAATCGGATGTCTTTACGTGTTCAAGTTCTCAAGGAAATGGCAGTTCAGAAGGCGCGTTCCGGTTCATGGACCCTCTGGTCCATCATGACCGCGTTCCCGGCCAGCCGTGCCTTACAGGTGCGGGAGCTTGTCCTTGATATATGTAACGTGAAGGAGGACCGGAAGCCTGACAGCGCGGGAACGTGATGATAGGATAAGAAACACCAATTCAACTATAGGGCGGGACTTGTTCCCGCTCTTTTTTTTGTCCTGTACTAACGATTGCAGTCATGATTTTTAGAACTAACGATTGCAGTCATGATTTTTAGAACTAACGATTGCAGTCATGACTTAATAGAACATAAAGGGAACAAAAGGGAAACGGGTTATTAGCCCGCTTCCCGCTCTTGTTATGACGCTACCATATGCATGATAGCCAGTAATGAGAATGCGTAGCCGCTAATAAATAGCGATATGACTATATACCTCATTCAATCTCCTAGCTATGGGTATAGCCGTCAGTCTCGACGGCCAACCAGATGACTCCGACCTTTACGACCAGCGCGCCGTCGCCGCCGATCATCTTGGCAGCATTGGCTTGAAAGGTCTCGAAATCGTCGGAGACCTCCCAACGTTGGTGAATAGCCCTAAGGGCTTCAACTTGTTCGTTAGACATATGATAAAACGACTTGAGGGAGAAGCTTTGCTTTGCCTCTCCCTCGCATCGTCTCCCTAAATTGTTAGCCGCTAGCCTTGGCTTGTTTCAGTTCACGTTCCCAAGGCGTTTCCTTTGCCTTAGCAAGCTTAGCCTTAGCATCCCGCGTGCCAAGGTTAGTGGCCATTCGCGCCGCTTCTGCCGCGATGAAGCGCCAGAAGTAATACCTCATTGCACTGGATTTCGTGCCAGACCAGACGCCGTTGTGAATGGCATCCGTGGCCTGTTGCCACAGCACTGCTTCGAAGTGGCGTATGGTCCCCTTCGGGACCCAACCAAGTCGCCGGGCCATTGTTAAGGCTAGGCGAATTGATGTAGTGCGATAGGCGTTTAGCCCATCGCCCTTTATATCCGAGAACAAGATATTTGAGACATCGCGCCAAACGCGATGACGTAATTTGATATCCATGATTGGATACTCCGTACTTGGTTTAGGGAAATGCCAGCAAAACCGCTTTGCAGTTTTATAAGCTCTAGGGCGGATTGGGTTCCTACCCCTAGTCGCTTGCCGCTAGGGCGTCGCTGACAATTAGTAAGATAAGCATTTCCAAAAGAATATCCACAAAATAATGATTTATTTTATTGCTTTTTTCAATCGTTTTGCGCAACATTATTACTTTGCCAAAATCTATGCAGTGTTTGTGCCAGTTTCGGCGCGTTCACGTTTTGTTCTTTTACTAGATTGTCTCTGACCAGATTGTCTACCGGGGTACCAAAAATTATGCAGCGTGTCTATATATATATTGGGACCCCCACTAGCGGAGCAATTTTTTAAAAATGGGGTTTTGGCGCGGTATTTATTAATAATTATAGTATATAACTTATAACATATTATATATTTCTCCCCGTCGCTTAAACAGCAGGTTATCATGATTTTTCAAAGTTTGCAAGCCCCTTTCTGTGTTCTCTTTTTACAGATACGATATTTTGGTATTTATCGTATCTGACTAAACACTAAAACACTAATAACTAATTTAAATCATTGAAGAATTAAAACCGTGACATTTCTTCGGTAGTATATAGAGTTTCTGTGTTTTTTGTCACGGTTTTTTATTTTCTTGTGTTCTCCTCCGGGTCTATGTATAATATATTTATAAAAAAAGGAGTATCATAACTTTGACAGACGATGAAAAAGAAAAGCTCAAGGGTCAGTACGACACACCAGAGAATGCCAGATCAGAAAACTATGGTCTGACCAGAAAACAGATTAAATTTGCAGAGCAGTACATTGCCACCAACGATGCCACTCACGCTCTTTTAGAGGCAGGCTATGCCCCTGTCAAGAAAGCAAACGGTGACCTAGACCGTACCAGAACTGCCAGAAGAGCACATCAATATCTGGCAAACCCAAAGCTCAGAGCTTACATAGAGATACTCAGAGAGGACGTTGTAGAAAAAGTTTCGTGGGACGCGCAGAAGGTTCTAGACAAAATGTACCAGACCTATATGCGAGCCACAGAGGCAGAGGACTATACCAACGCCAACCGTTCTCTGGAGAACATGGGCAAGCACCTTGGCATGTTCATTGACAAGAAAGAAATCAGACAAAACACCACCTTCTTAGGAATAGATGAAACTTTCACTCCAAATGTAGACGACGATATCAGGAGACTGGCAGACATCTCTGGGTACGCCCTAGACCTCAAAGTAATAAACGGAGGAAAAGACAAACTTAAATGAGTATAGGAGATCAGGCAAAACCAAGTTCTCTCTTTTCTGTTGTCTATATTAAGAACAGATATTCTAGATGAGTACAGAATACTACGAAGGTATCAAAGGTAGTAAGGAAGAACACCAGCTAAGGCTAAGAGAGAACCTGTACCTTAAAGCAGTGGAGACTGCCAGAACAGACTTCTTCTCCTATGTCAAGTTTATTGCCCCCTCTCTTGTCTCAGACTTCAAGGTGGGCAGACACATAGAGGTGCTCTCTAAAAAACTGCAGAGAGTGGTAGACTCTCCTGACCCACAGAGACTAATGGTCTTTCTACCTCCTCGCTCCTCCAAGAGCCTGCTCTGTTCTCAACTCTTCCCCTCTTGGTACATTGGTAACTACCCCTCTCACGAAATCATGAGCATTTCTCACTCTGATCAACTGGCTTCAGACTTTGGTAGAACTGTCAGAGATATCCTCAAGATGCCCCTCTATCAAGAAATATTCCCCGGCGCAAACCTCAGAGAGGACGTAAGAGCAGCTGGTAAGTGGAAGACCAAGCAGAACGGTATCTACTACGCTGCAGGTGTCAGGAGCCAGATTGCAGGACGAGGAGCGCACATTGCCTTGATAGACGATGCTATGTCAGAAGAGGACGCCTTCTCAGAGGCAGGGCGCAGGTACATCAAGGATTGGTATCCCTCTGGTCTCAGAACACGCCTGATGCCCAACGGCTCTGTTATCATCATCAACACCAGATACCACGAAGACGATCTCTGTGGCTGGCTCCTCAACAACCAGACAGAGGACACTGTACCGTGGGAGGTTGTGTCCATACCTGCATGGCTAGACGAAGAATCTGCACAGATGCTTAACCTTCCAGAAGGTACGTCCTACTTTCCAGAGTGGAAGCCTGACGAGCTACTTAGACTGGACGAGGCAGAGATCAGAGCCAACAATGGGTCTAAATACTGGCAAGCCCTGTATATGCAGAACCCCACACCTGACGAGGGGTCAGCTATCAGGTCACAGTGGTTTCAAAACTGGACAGATGAGGAACCACCAGAGTGTGACATGATCATACAAACCTACGACACGGCCTTCTCTACCCGAAACACAGCTGACTACTCTGTGATACAGACATGGGGCATTTTTGAGTACCCGTTTGTAGATAGTCTGGGCAGAGAATACCTAGCACCTAACCTTATACTTCTGGGCAATGTCAGAGAAAGATTGGAATACCCGGAACTGAGAAGGACAGCGCAAGACCTCTATGACGATTATCAACCAGATATCTGTATCATAGAGAAGAAAGCATCCGGACAGAGCTTGATACAAGATATGCGAAGAGCAGGACTTCCTGTGTTGGATTACCTACCAGACCGTGATAAAGTATCCAGAGTACATTCTATAACACCCATGTTAGAAGCTAAAAGGGTTTGGCTCCCCAGAGGCAGAGATTGGGCAGAAGATTTATACGCGGAGGCGATACAATTTCCCTTTGCCAAACACGATGACCAAGTAGATGCCATGGTCATGGCAATACACTATCTAAAAGATTCTTGGCATTTATCTCATCCTGATGACCCAGACTACGAAAGCGAGCCTGTTAAAAAGAAAACATATTGGAGTTGGAACTAAAGGATTAAAGCTATGAGAGCACATTTTCAAATGAAGAAAAACAACACAAAGACAAAGAAGAAAAAAAAGCCACAGCGTTATAAATATGGTGGTGTACCTTCAATGAAGAAAAAAAAGTAACATAGCCATAGGCGCAAAGGAATAAATATAATGGCAGTGGAACAAAATCCTTTCCTACCGGAGGAAGAGATAAAAGAACTAAGAAGAGAGTCGCCTGTTCTAGAAACAGAAGGAGAGGTTGTTCAATTTAGTCCCACCGATGATGGAGGTGTAGAAGTCGAGTTTGGCGATACAGAGCTAGAAGCAGACCTTCTTATCGTCTCTGAACAAGACCACTACGCCAACCTTGCTGAGTTTCTGGAAGAAGACGACCTTGTAGAAATAGGTAATACTGTCATTGACAATTACGAAGCAGATAAAGAATCCAGAGAAGAATGGGAACAAGCGTTTGAGAACGGTCTTGATCTTCTAGGACTAAAATTACAGGAGACCACAGAACCCTTTGACGGTGCTTGCACAGCAGTTCACCCTCTCCTTATTGAGTCAGCGGTTAAATTTCAAAGCAGAGCTTCTCAAGAACTCTTTCCCCCAGCTGGCCCTGTCAGATCACAAGTCATAGGCGCAAACACCGTTGCCAGAGAAGAACAGGCGCAACGTGTCAAGCAGTTTATGAACTACCAACTTACACAGCAGATGCCAGAATACTTTGACGAGTTTGAGCGTATGCTCTTTCACCTACCGCTTATTGGCTCTGCCTTCAAGAAAATTTATTTTGATCAGGTCAAAAACAGACCTGTCTCTGAGTTTGTGCCAGTGGATCATTTCTATGTGTCTTACTACGCCACTGACCTCAGAACAGCAGAGAGATACACTCACGTTATCTATCGTTCTCCAAATGATTTTAAAAAAGATGTTGTATCTGGAATGTACCTAGACAATGACATTGGAGAACCCTACGCACCAGAAGTAACTTCAATGAACCAGAAGATTGACAACATCATGGGCATCACGCCATCGTTAGAGGAGGACCCACAATATGTTTTACTGGAGCAGCACTGTAACCTTGATCTTCCAGAACCATATGGCGATCCTAGCGGCGTTGCCCTACCTTATGTAGTCACAGTAGACTTAGTCAGTAAGCAGGTTCTTTCTATCAAACGAAACTATAAGTATGAAGACCCCACCAGACAGCGTATACTTCACTTTACGCACTACAAGTATGTTCCGGGTTTTGCCTTCTACGGGCTAGGGCTAATTCACTTCCTAGGCAACCTGACTATGACAGCCACCACTGCCATGCGTTCTCTGATAGACGCAGGACAGTTTGCCAACCTCCCCGGTGGTTTCAAAGCCAGAGGTGTCAGACTTGTAGGTGATAATGAACCTATCTCTCCCGGTGAGTTTAAAGAAGTGGAGAGCACAGGCATTGACCTGACCAAAGCAATTGTACCACTTCCTTATAAAGAACCGTCAAATACGCTCCTACAGATGCTACAGTTTGTTGTGCAAGCTGGTCAGAAGTTTGCTGACTCCACAGAGAGTATTATCAAAGACTCGGCTAACTATGGTCCCGTGGGAACCACCATGGCACTTCTAGACGCATCGTCTAAGTTCTCCACGGCTATACACAAGAGAATGCACAAGTCGCAGAAAGACGAGTTTGACATTCTGGCCAGAATTAATTTTGAGTCTCTCCCACCTGTATACCCATACGAAGTTGTAGGAGGAGACCAGCAGGTATTCAAGGACGACTTTGACGGTAGAATTGATATCATACCTGTGTCTGACCCCAATATACCGTCCTCTGCTCACAGGCTTGCCATGGGACAGATGGCAATACAACTGGCCAGCCAAACTCCTCCCGGTACATTTAACATGCCAGCCCTGTTCAGAGAAGTTCTCACCGCTGCAAACTTTCCAAACCTTGACGAGGTGCTTCCGCCAGAACAGAAGCCAGAGTCAAGAGACCCACTGGCAGATATTATGGCAGCTTCCAAAGGGCAACCCATTGCAGCTTTCCCCGGGCAGAATCACGATGCTCATATTCAATTCAAGAGCGCCTTCCTCAAAGACCCCGGTAACGGTGCAAACCCCATGATGCAACAGATTGTACCTATACTCAACGCCAACATCAGAGATCATATGTTGATGAAGTATCAGGAACAGATAGGTGGCATGGTCACCGGAGTTGCCACTGATCAACAAACCAGTGAAATGGTAATGGCAGAGGCAGCTGAAGCTGTGGCAAATGCAAACGCCTCGCTAGGCATAGCACAAAGCCCAGAGCAACAGATGATGAACATAGAGCAGCAGCGTCTGCAACTTGATCAACAGAAGATGCAGATGGATGCCCTAGAAAAAGCAGCTGATCTAGAAGTCAGAGCGCAAGAATCTGAAACAGCAGATAAGAAAGTTCAACTAGACACACTCATTGACCTGAGTAAACTTTCTCTGGAAGCTGACAGAGACGCAAAGAAATCTCTGGAAGCAGCTGGTAGACTTGCACTAGAATCTGAGAAAGCAGATGCACAAAATCAGAAAGATGCTTTGAATATGTTAGTCAACGCTGTTAAGCAAGGTGGCGCAGGTTGATAAAAACTTTAGAAGAGAAAATAAAAAAACATGAAGGATATATGGTCAAACCCTATACTGACACGCTGGGCTTTCTTACAGGAGGTTATGGACATAAGATATTGCCCGGAGAAGAAATCCCAACGGATCAAGAAGGCTGGGAAAAACTTTTTCAAGAAGATTTGCAAAAAGCTAAAGACGGTGCTGACAGGCTTATCAAGAAGAACAAAGTAGAAGATTTACCTTGCAAGGCAGAAGAGATTATTATAGAAATGGTATATCAGATGGGTGAATTAGGTGTGTCCAAATTTAGAAAAATGTGGAAAGCTCTTAAACAAAATCCAAAAGATTACAGCGAAGCAGCTAGTCAGATGCTGGATTCTAGATGGGCAAAGCAAACCCACAACAGAGCACGTAATCTTTCAGATGAAATGAGGTCACTTTCTAATGCCTCTTAAACCCGGTAAATCTTCCAAGACTATCTCAGCCAACATTAAAAAACTTAGAGAAGAGGGTTATCCCCAAAAACAAGCGGTGGCCATTGCCATGTCTAATTCTAAAAGAACAGCCAAGAGACAATCAAAGAAAAAGAGAAAGGTTTCGCATAGAAAATAAATCATATGGATATTTTTGACGAGATCAAACAATCTTTTAAGGCAGAACAAGAATCTCTAAAAGATTTCCTTGCAAAAGGCCAAGTAGAGGACTATAACCATTATAGACAAGTTGTAGGAACAATCTCAGGTATTGACTGGTCCTATAACAGGTTGACAGAAATTATTAATAAACGAATGGAGATAGACGAAGACGATGATTAATCCTTCGCTTGCAGGGGCAATGCCTAATGATACATGGATTACAGAAGGTGACGTATCTGATCCAGAGGTTCTACCAGAGCTTCCGGGCTATCACGTTCTGGTGCGTCCTGTCACTATTAAGGCAAAAACCAAAGGAGGAATTATTCTCCCAGAAAGAGCTAGAGATGACATTGCCTACCTCACCACGGTGGGGCGTGTACTTAAAGTTGGAACGCTTGCCTACGAAGACAAAGATAAGTTTCTTGCAGGACCGTGGTGTCGAGTTGGAGACTATGTTTGTTATCAAAAGTTGAGCGGTACAAAGTTTGTCTACAAAGGTGTCAAGCTTCTTATTCTCTTTGATGATCAAATTATAATGAAAGTAGACAACCCGGAAGACTTAGACACAACTCTTGTTTTAGACGGGTGATTGTGTTATCTATATAATAATACCACTATATGCGTAAGCTTAGTCGTCGCAAACTATGGAGCAGAAATAAATGTCAGAAGAAAGAGAAGCAGCAGTTGCTGAAGAACTAACTGAGTGGGGCGAGATTGACACTAGCCCTAATCAGAAAGAAGAAGATAAAGTTGAGTTTGAAGTAGAAGGTGCAGAGCCAGAAGTAGAAGCTGCCCCGGAGCCTGAGAAAAAAGATATTCCAGAATTAGATGGAATTGAAACCAAAGGCGCAGAGAAACGTATTCGTCAGCTGGTTCAGCAGAAAAAAGAACAGGCTGACCTTCTTGCCAGAGCAGAGGCTGAAAAGCAAGCACTTATTCAGCAGTTGACAGAAAGAGATAAGTACACTGTAGAAGCTAGTAAGTATAACACAGCTACAAGCGAGAAGCTTCTACATCAACAGATTGAAATGGCAAAGAAAGCATACCTTGATGCCTATGATCTAGGCGAAAAGGAAAAAATGCTAGAAGCCCAAGAGTTGATCAACAAAGGTCAAGTTGATCTGGCAACACTGAGTCAGCAGCGACAGGCTATCGAACAGTACGAGGCGCAGCTGTCACAGAGAGAACAACAGGTACAGGCGCAGCAGCAGCAACAGCAAGCTCAACGTGTATCGCAACAAGAAGCAAATAAATATGATCCTCTTGCTGTTGAATGGAGTCAGAAGCCAGAAAACTCTTGGTTTAGTAAAGATCAGATTATGACAGTGGCGGCTCTTACAATTGACGCCCAGTTAAAGTCAGAAGGTTATGATTCATCTACACCAGAGTTTTATCAGGAGGTAGATAAGAGAATAAGAGCGGAGTTTCCGCACAAGTTTAGTGCAGTTGCAGATTCACAACCTGCACAACAGGTGGTCGCTGGACAGTCGCGCAGTTCAACCACCGCATCTGCCAAAGGAAAGAAGGTTAAGCTTTCTCAGGAAGATGTAAGATTAGCCCAGAAGTGGAACATACCACTGGAAAAGTATGCTGCTGAAAAGGCAAGAGCCGACAGAGCAGCAGGTGAATATGTACCAGTAGGCTAGGCGCGTAACAAAACAAAGGAGCGTTTAAAGATGAGTAAAACAAGTAGCAGAGCAAGTGAAACAAGGGAAGTTGAAACCAAGGAATACACATACACTGAACCTAACTTTTTAGATATTCCTAATCTTGTTGTAGACAGATTCACCAATGAAGACATGGTTCTCCGTTGGATACGCATCTCCGTTAAGGGTGATGATGACTACAAGAACGTAGGAAACAAAATGAGTCAGGGTTGGGTATTTGTAACACCGGAAGAAGTTCCTGAGATGTTACACTCTGCAACTGTTTTAGATACAGGTCGCTATCAAAATTGCGTTGTACGGGGGGATGTCGCTCTTGCCAAGATGCCCCGTGGTAAAGCAAAGGCCAGAAATGATTATTATCAGGACAAGGCAAACGCCATGATGGATGCTGTAAATCAGCAGTTGATGGCAGCTTCTGATTCTAGAATGCCCATTTCAAATAATAGCAAATCTAGTGTAACCAAGGGTAGAATGCCACAGTTCCAAAACTAATAGACTGCTGCTTATTCTACTCATCTTTAAAGGAAAGGAGATGGTAGTATGACTACTACAAAAGCCCTTAATGGTCTCACTCCTTCGCGTCGGTACTCTGGTGGTGCCAACACTCTGAAGACGAAAAACTACCGCATCAAATCAGCTGCGGCGGGTAGCATGTTCACGGGTGATCTGGTCCACGTAAGAGAAGGCTATGTTTCTGTTGTTGGTGCTGATAGTGGTGCCGCTGATACGCCGATTGGCGTTTTCATGGGATGCTACTACGAAGAAGACGGTGAGCCAAAGTTCCGTAAACATTGGCCCACGGGAACTTCTGCCAGCAATGCCTACGCGATTGTAGCTGACGATCCTCACGCTACTTTTGAAATTCAGTGTGATACCAGTTCTTCTGTTGGTGACATCATGGAGTTCAACTTTGAAGTGACCAGAGGTGCGGGTTCTACCTTCACTGGTCGTTCAGGGTTTGGCCTTGATGTCGCGTCCAGAACGTCTGGTGTGGCGGCTATGTTCCGTATTATTGACTTTGTTGATGTTCCCGGTAATGACATTAACAATGCTTCGGAACGTGCTTTCCCGATTGCTGAAGTTCAGCTTATCCATCACCAGCTGACCAAAGTGTCATCTGGCGCGTAACCTGAAAGGAGCTTAGACAATGGCTATTAATAGAGCAAGTATTGCCAAGCAGCTTCTTCCGGGACTCAATGCCGTTTTCGGTATGGAGTATGGAGAAGTTGTTGACGAACACGCAGTACTTTTTGAGACGGAAAACTCTGATAGAGCTTTCGAGGAAGAAGTACTGTTCACTGGATTTGGTTCCGCGCCTGTCAAGGGTGAAGGTGCCGCTGTCCAGTATGATAATGCGCAAGAGAGCTTCACGGCTCGGTATACGCATGAAACCATCAGCCTTGCCTTTGCTGTGACGGAAGAGGCTATGGAAGACAACCTGTATGACACGTTTGCCAAGCTACGTGCCAAAGGGCTTGCTCGTTCCATGGCTAACACCAAGCAGACCAAAGCTGCTGATGTTTTCAACAACGGCTTCAACACGGCCTTCACGGGTGGTGATGGACAGCCGCTGTTCAGTGCAAGTCATCCCACGGTGGGAGACGGCAACCAGAGCAACTTGATCGGCACTGCTGGTACGGTTGATCTCTCGGAAGCTGCGCTGGAAACTGCGCTCATCAGTATTCAGACGATGAAGGATGATCGGGGTATTCTGATCGGTGCCAATGCGGTATCACTCCACATTGCGCCGGCAAACCAGTTCACGGCAGACCGTGTGCTGAATAGCCCGTATCAACCTAATACGGCTGATAACAACATCAATGCCATCAATAATCTTGGTATGATGCCGCAAGGTTACTATGTGAACAAGCGGTTCCAAGATGCAGATGCGTTCTTCATTAAAACTGATGTTCCCAACGGAACGAAGATGTTTGTAAGAGCGCCGCTTGCCACGAAGATGGAACCTGACTTTGACACGGGCAACCTCCGTTTCAAGGCCAGAGAGCGTTACAGCTTCGGCTTCTCGGATTGGAGAGGATTCTTCGGTTCGCAGGGTGCCTAAAGCATTCTAAGGTGGAGGGGCTGTAAAAGGCTCCTCCACTATTTCTTTAACATAATTCAATGGCACCTGCTATGGTGCTGGTCTAAGAAAGGACTGTTGATTATGACTACGCATTTTCCAAATGGAGTTTCTAACCAGACATTGGGCAACCCTCTTTACAAGTACCCGTATCTGGACCCGTTCAAATACTACACGTATTCTAATGATTTCTTTACCTACCATGCTGATGAGTGGACGATTACCACTGTTGAAGCTGGTGCTGGCTCTGCCACTGAAGGTCTGACTTCTCAAGAAGGTGGTGCTCTTCTGATCACCAACGATGCTGCAGACAATGACTCTGATTTCTTCAACTTGAAAGGTGAGTCGTTCAAGTGGAACTCTAATAAAAGAATGTTCTTCACGGCTAAGTTTAAAATTAGTGACGCCACTCAGTCAGATTTTGTCATGGGTCTTCAGATCACTGACACGACTCCGTTGGATGTTACTGATGGTATCTTCTTCATTAAGAATGATGCTGACACCACGCCTGACTTTATTGTTGAGAAAGATAACACTGCCAGCACCGTAGAAATGGATGCCATGGCAGACGATACTTTTGTTGTTCTTTCGTTTGAGTATGATCCGCTGGATGTTGCCACGGGTGGTGCTGTTTTTCGTGCTTATCAGGATAATGTTCAAGTGGCTGAAATTACGACCACTGACAACGCACCTGATGACGAGGAACTGACTATTTCCTTTGGCATTCAAAATGGTGAAGCAGTTGCAAAGACCATGACAATTGATTACATTTTTGCAGCGGTGGAAAGATAAGCCACTATCTTGGAAAGCTGTAAGCATTGATCTATAATAGGGGAAGTATCTTACATAGGTCTTCCCCTATTTTTTTTAGGAGATAATTGAATGAGCACTACCCTTAGAATAGCGCAGGTAGAAAGTGGTGGAGGAGGTAATGGTCTCTTTGTAGATACTATTACAAGCACCACCATATCTGACACTAGAATTAGATTATACACCTACGCTGTCACCGTTGCCTCTGAACTGGTAATTGGAGACAGTACGGGACCTGTTATTAAACAATCAGTTCTTACAGCTAACACAGGTGACAACGTATACATTGGAGATGATGGTGTCAGATGTAATGGTAATGTATCTCTGGCGGGTGCAAGCAACGCTGGTAAAGTATACATTTACTATGGCTAACGCTGATGAACTATGTCACACTTGTCAGTGCAGTAATAGCAGCTTCGGAGAATGATGGACCTGAATTTGTAGGTGCTCTGCCTGATATGGTGCAGAGAGCACAAGATCGTATGATGAATGATCTAGATGATCAGGGTCTTGTATCTTATTCCAGTGTAGCAGTCTCTTCTGGCAAAGCTGAAGTCTCTGTACCCTCTGGTGGAGAGATTATCAAGACCTTTGCCATAGAGGCAGGTGGAGCAAAGACACAACTTAAAATTAGACCCTACGAATATCTTATAGATTATTGGCCCGTCTCTGCATCTACTGGAACACCCAGATACTACGGATTTAAAACCAATACACAGATTCGTGTGGCACCTACACCTTCTGCCACCATAGACTCTGAGATTGGGTTTATTCCTCAGATTACAACTATTACATCTGCAAGTCCAAGTAATTATTTCACAAACAACTGTGAAAATGCACTGTTCTACGCTACAATGATAGAAGCTTCTATGTTTATGAAAAGCTTTAACACTGTTCAGTACTTTCAACAAGAGTATACCACTGAGATAGATAGACTGAGAAACAGAGCAAGAAGAAGCAGACAAGATGATATGCAACCAAACACAAGTCCTGCTGGAGGACCTAACACACTTGTTCAAGGGAGCAACTAGATGAAAAGTAAACCAATGGAAAAAGAAAAAGACTATACGGTGGAAGACAAAAATCCTCCGGTAGATACTAAAAAGTTAAATGAAATTGTAGGCAGAGCTACAGGACAAGGCTACGGAGCAGCTAGGAAAGGACCTAATGTTGTCTGATAAAGAATGTAAGAATCCTAACTGTGGACATGAAAAGTGTGAAAACTGTTCTTGCTCTGAACCCTGCACTTCTGAAACCTGTGATTGTCTAAATGCTACAGAAGAGTGAGTACATAAAACATGAACATGGATTTGATGCAAGCGATATCAGATTATGGTCTAGCTCTTATAGGATGTGTAGGGGCTGGCGTTGCTGCGTGGAAGCTTCTTCACTTTCTATTAAAAGACGTAATAGCCAGCCTTAAAAAACAGGATAGTATTATTGTAGACCTAATTGATAAATCTACTAGACTAGAAATTATAATACAAAGAATGGATTCAAAGTTAGACACTCTTATAAGTAAACGCTCCAAACCTTTACTCAAAGGTGACAGAGCCAAGATAGAGGAAGATGAATAATGACTATGACAAGACCAGCTACTGGTAAACTTTTACAAAATAAAAATAAGAATAAACCTCTCTTAGACGAAGATGAAATTACGCCTCAAAGTGATATAGGTAGGAGAGCGCAAAAGCAAAATGAAGCTGCTATGGAAAAATTAAAAAAACAAGATCAAAAGATACAGAAGAAAAAAGCAGGTGGTTCTCTCAGTGTATTTACTGATAAACCAGCGTGGATGCGTAACAGGTAAGGAACTGATATGGCAGTTGCAACTACATCAGATTTTGATACTACCTTCTTTATAGACGAGGTAATAGAAGAAGCATTTGCCATGATAGGTGGAGAACCAGAACTAGGTAATGATGGTATCTCTGCCAGACGTTCTCTTAATCTTCTTCTTACTGACTGGCAGAACAGAGGTGTTCTTCTCTGGGGTACAGACCTTGCATCTACTACACTTAGTACAAATACAGCAGAGTATACACTAGATAGTGACACAGTGGATGTTCTTAATGGTTATATCAGAAGAGCTTCTAACTCTAATGATTTTCAGATGACACGTATTCCTTACGAAGAATACGAGGCTATTACAAATAAAACAACAGCAGGAAGACCTACGCAGTTTGCCACGCTCAAAGGCAGAGACACAATGAAGGCATACTTTTTTCCAGTACCTGACTCCACAGATACTTATACCTTTAGACATTACAGAATGAAGCGTCTCAAAGACGTTAATAAGAGTGCACTAGAAAATGCAGATGTACCTTTCAGATTTCTTCCTTGCCTTACAGCAGGTCTGGCCTACTATCTTAGTTTTAAAAGACCAAGTGTTCCCTCAGAACGTGTTACTATGCTACAGGCTAATTACGAGAAACTACTTGAGAATGCAATGGAAGCAGATAAAGAACGTGTTAGTATGTTTATCACCCCACGATTAAGAGTTGTTTAGATGGGCAAACTTTGTCCCAGAGGTAAAGCAGCTGCTAAACGTAAGTTTGATGTTTACCCGTCAGCTTACGCTAATATGTATGCCTCTGCTGTTTGTTCTGGTAAGGTTACCCCCGGTGGTAAGAAGAAAAAGAAAAAGGCAGCGGCAAAGAAAACAGGAGGTGGTCTTAGAAAGTGGGTAGACGAAAAATGGGTAGACATAGGCGCACCTAAGAAAGATGGTAAGTTTCAACCCTGTGGTAGAAAGTCTGCCAAGAGTTCTAAAAGAAAGTATCCCAAGTGCGTTCCGCTGGCCAAGGCAAAACGTATGACAGCTGGGCAGAAGAAATCTGCTGTGCAAAGAAAGAGAGCAGTCAAGCAAGGTGTAGGTGGTAAACCTACCATGGTTAAAACTTTTGCAAGAAAGAAGAGCTAATGGCTGAGAAGAAGAGAAAGTCTACTGGTAAAGGAATGAAGGGTCATACCATTAAAGGTGGACATAAGCGACCTACTAAACAAGGTGCTGGCATGACAAAGAAGGGAGTGGCAAAGTACCGGAGGGAGAACCCCGGTAGCAAACTTAAAACAGCTGTGACTGAATCTAAACCCACTGGTAAGAGAGCAGCAAGGCGTAAGAGCTATTGTGCACGTAGCGCAGGGCAAATGAAGAAGTTTCCCAAAGCTGCAAAGAACCCTAACTCAAGACTGAGACAAGCCAGAAAAAGATGGAAGTGTTAGACAGTGGTAGGTAAGAAAGCATTTTTTATCAGTGACAGATCAGGGTTTCGGTTTCCTCTTAACCAGAGAGTGAAGGAACCCGGAACTAATCTTATTGTTGCCAAGTCAGAGAGCGACGGGATTTTTAATCTTGTAACCAACCCACAAAATAAGGTACAATTCCCAGTAGATAAACAGTTTATCAGAGATGCAAGACCACCTGATAATGCAGAGAGAAATATTACTTGGAATGCTGCCACCACAAAGTGGGAAGAAGAGACAAGTAAATGGAATTTTATATAAGGTAGATTAATATGACCGGAGATTTAACAGGCTCAATTATTGCCAATACATATAAAGACCTGCTAAAGATAGACGCAGCTACCTCTAATAGTGGTCTTACGGGAACCCTAAGAACTGTTCAGGATGGAGGTGGCACAGCTGGTCCTCTACAACTTAGCACGGCACAGCTAAACGTCACAGGTCAGTTTGCCATAGGTGGTACAGTACTTACTGCCACGGTGTCTCAGCTAAATGACATTGCTGCAGGTTCTTTTGAAACTATTACAGATGCCAACGGAACTGTTATTATAACTGAGGCAGGAGTTTGTGTTAGCACAGCTTCTACCAGTGCCTCTCTTAAAGTCAATCCTGATCTTAGCATCTCCTCTGTCACAGCTTCTATTGGTAGCTTTACCACTTCTGTCAGTGCAACTAACTTTGTAGCTGCCACGGGTAGCTTTACCACAAAGGTATCAGGCGTAGCAGCAGAGTTCTCTGGTGATGTATCTGCTAATAATGTGTATGCTGCTACCAATGTGTTTGTAGGAGGCACCGCTGTTCCTAGTGCAGCTGCTATCACTTCTATTAACGCTGCTCACACCTCTACCAACAATGCTCTTGTAGCTGCATCTGCTGCACTGGCAACTAGCATAGACACAGCCAATACAAGAATTACCTCTGTTAGTGATTTTGCAGTGGCGCTCTCAGCTACTCTAGCTGCTAGTATTGCCAACGTATCTTCCACAATGGCCACCAGCATTAATACTGCCAATACCAGAATTACTTCTGTCAGTGACTTTGCAGTAGCTCTCTCAGCTACACTGGCTACATCCATAGGAACTGCTAACACTAGAATTACATCTGTTAGTGACTTTGCTGTTGCTCTCTCCGCTACACTAGCTACCAGTATTGCCAATCATCTGCCTCTTGCTGGAGGTACACTGACAGGTGTTCTTAGTGCCACAGATGTATATGTCAGTGCTCTGGCAGTGGGTACAAACTCTCTTCTTGGTAAAGACATACACATAGAGAAAGCTGCTGTTGCTGATATACAGGCACTTACAGATGGCACAAACATATCTGTAGACTTTAACGTGGGGCAAAACTTTACCGTGACACTGGCAGGTAACAGAACACTTGACAATCCTACCAATTGTGTTGCAGGACAGGTTGGTAGTATATTTGTTGTACAAGACGGTACAGGGTCTAGAACGCTTGCTTATGGAACTTCTTGGGACTTTCCTGCTGGAGAAGCACCTGTGCTTTCCACAGACGCAGCAGCAGTTGACAGAATTGATTACATAGTGCATACATCTACGGATGTACATGCAGTGCTAACAAAGGCGTATTCATAAATGGTATTTAATAATAATCTTCTTTTAGGTGCTGCAGGTCAAGGTGGTGGGGCAGCACCATTTGACCCAACGCTGATTGGTAATTCTGTTTGGATAGACGGTAGTGCTGACTATCTTAATAGAACACCATCTAGTGCAGGTACAACAACTCGTTGGATAGTTTCTTGTTGGGTGCAGCGAAATAAAATTTATCCTGTACAAACAGTAGCACAAAATATTTTTAGTGCTGGGACTGCTCTTGGAAATTTAACTTGGATTAGATTTGACGACCTAGACCATCTTGATTTTGCAGTTTATCAAGGTAGTCCAACTGCAAGAAAAACAAGCAGTGCTAAGTACAGAGATGTTGGGTGGTATCATATTTGTGTTAGTTTTGATTCAGGTAGCGGCATTGCCGCCGGTGATAGAATTAGATTATTTGTGAATGGCGTTGAAGTTACCGATTTGTCTGACAACACAGATACCCCTAGCGGCGAAACAACTGCTTTTAATGATAATGTCACTCACCAAATTGGCCGGTATAGTTATAACGGTAGCGAGTATATTCCTGCCTATCTAGCACAATTCACTATGCTTGAGAATAAATCTTTTCAAAATGGTGATTTAAGTATTAGTGACTTACTTGATAGTTTTACCTTTGGTACTAATGGTTCTCAGTATGTTCCAAAGGCTGATGCAGACATAGCTGCTCTTGCAACTACAGCAGGAGGAAATAGCTTCTGTTTAGACTTTGCAGATAGTGGTGATCTGGGAAATGATATTAGCTCTAACGCTAATGATTTCACACCTAACAGTATGAGCAGTGCTAATCAGACAACTAATACCCCTAGTTTAGTTTATCCTGTTTGGAATACTCTGGAAGCTGCAGCAACACTCTCCAATGGGAATCTAAATGCCAGAAGTACATCCTCTCAACTTGCAGCACAGGCTACACAATCAGTTTCTTCTGGGAAATTTTATTGGGAAATAACTGCAAATACCAATAATAATCAACTATTTGGAATCACTGGCGAGGCTGTTAGTTATGCTAATCGAATAGCCGTTGCATTTAATTATACTCCCACAGTATTCTTTTACGGATTTAATGGTAATATTTATCAAGACGGCAGTAGCACAGCTTATGACAGTGCTATCTCAGCGGGAGACGTTATTGGTATAGCGGTTGACTTTGATGCTGGTAAAATTTGGTTTGCGAAAAACAATACATGGTTACAGAGCGGTGACCCAGCCAATGGAACAAGTCCTTCTGCAACCTTCACTGTAGGTACGTTTACACCTTCATGGTGCGCTGGTGGTGCTTCTGGTGATCGGACTGGTGCGGCAGATTTTGGTCAGCTTGGTTTTACTTACACACCACCAACTGGCTTTGTATCTTTAAATTCTGAAAACCTAACCGCACCAGACTATCAAGGTATAGATTACTTTGATGCTACTCTCTATGAAGGTAATGGTACTGGTCAAAGAGTAGGTGACTTTGTTCCGTTCACTGATGCTTACACTGTAGCTAACTCTGCAATGTTTCAGCATGATGAAGTAAGAGCATTGAGTAGAACTGTTGGCACTCCTTCTTCTACTGGAGGTAAGAAAGGAACATGGTCAACTTGGTACAAGACAGCTAATATTGATACTGATAATATATTCTTTGATACCGGCACAACTGCAACTAATCGTTTTAGTTTACAAATGGATGCTAGTGGTCAGATATCTTTTGTATATGGGGCTACTTCTATTTTACAAACTAACGCTGATTTAAAAGGTGGAGATTTATGGAGAAATCTTGTTCTTAAAGTTGACACAAGTCTCGCAACTGCTGCCGACAGAGCAATAATGTACATTGATGGTGTAGAGGTAACGTCCTTTGCGGTAGCTTTTAACTGTTTATGATTATGGAACAGGTTTATGTCTTCTGGTGCACTTAATTTTGGTAGTATGATGGTGTTAATGCAAATCAGTGGGATGGTTACCTTGCAGAAACAATTTTCCTAGATGATCAATTCCTAAGTGCTGACTCTTTTGGACAACTAGATACCAGTACTAACAAGTGGGTACCTAAAGATATTTCTGGTTTAACTCTGGGTGATCAAGGTTTCTATCTAGAATATGGTGGTACTTTTGGAACTGGTAGTGGTGCTGGTGACTCAATAGTAAACTCTAACAACTGATGGCGGTTGAGCTTGGGCAACCTCAGATCAGTTTACAGATACACCTTCTAAAAACTATCCTATTTTTAGCCCTAAAAATATTGGAAGTGCGACTGCTACATTAACGGAAGGTAATCTAAAATATACTGGTGCTGACAATGGTGGTTTTCCAATTACTATGCAACCTACCAGTGGCAAGTGGTATTTTGAAGTTGAGTTAGATACAGCAGGTGAATACTACCCCGGTTTATTTACAGCAGCAGGATTATCTTATACAAGCACATCAGCTTGGGCGCAGACTAGTTCGTTTGTATATCTTACAAACAATGCCAACGGTGCAGTTTATAACGGCAGTACAGTTGTAAATGGATACAATACTGGTGCAATGTCTAGTGGTGATAGGTTAGCCATTGCATGGGATGTAGATAACAGGCGTATTTATTACGGGTTAGCAAGTGGCGGGTCAACTACATTTTTTAGTTCAGGTGATCCTGCAGCAGGAACAGGTGCTGCTCCATTTGATCTACCTAATGAAAGATTATATTTTGGCGTTGTTTCTGGTGGTAGTCCTGTTTCAACGCATCATTTTATTTCTTCTGGCTGGGAAGGTGCAGCACCAACAGGTTTTTCTGAACTTAACCAAGATAATCTAGACGACACTGCATCTAAGATTACAGCTTGGGCATGGATCAAGAATAGAGATGCTGCTGACAACCATATGCTCTTTGATAGAGTCAGAGGTGTAGGTAAAGATATGCACTCTAATGATACAGCCGCTGAAGTAACTAATGCCAACACAGTTCAAAGATTTCTCCAAAGAGGTGTACAGATTGGTAGTGATGTAGAGGTAAACACTGCAAACGAAAGCTATGTTCTTTGGCAGTGGCTCGTGGGAGACAGTGCTACTACTGGTTCTGCAAACACAGATGGCTCTATAACTTCAACTGTTATTGCAGCAGATGCAGGTCATTTTTCGATTTGCACGTATACTGGCACAGGTGCTAATGCAACAATCGGGCATGGTCTGAGCGGTGCGCCGGAATTAGTCATAGTTAAGAATACTAACGATGTTCGAGCATGGCGTGTCTTAGAAACGGTAGTTAATGGCGGCACTCATTATTTAACACTTAACACAGACGCTGCGTCTGTAGCAGGTTCGACATTCTGGAATAATAGCAACCCAACCGCTTCCGTTATTAATTTAGGGTCGGATACCGATACAAACGATAGCGGCGACACAATGCTAGCTATTTCATTCCGATCAGTTCCCGGTGTGTGTAAGGTGGGAAGCTACATTGGTAATGGAAGTCTAGATGGGCCGAGTGTCTTCACAGGGGTTAGTCCCGCTTTGGTTATGGTGAAGCGAACTGATGGCATAAGCTGGTGGGCTATATCTGACAACGCAAGGTCAACTTATAATGAAGTCGCAAACACATTGGCAGCAAATGAGAATTACAGCGAATCAACATTAGTATCTGATTTGAAGGTAGATTTTTTATCCAATGGTTTCAAAATTAGAGACACAAATGCGTATTACAACGCATCCGGCGGCAGTTACCTCTATCTAGCAATGGCAGACATAGGTGGTAATGGTACGCTACCCCCCATATATGGTAGGTAATTATGTTTAAAAATCTATTTAGTAAAAAGAAAAAAGCACATGAACTTAACAACTACAGACGATCACAGAGCATCCGTTATGAAGATGTTTGTATGTAAGAAAGGAAACTAAAATATGTGGGCAAGAATTATGGGCAGTCAGTTGGTAGAGATTATTAACCAACCAAAAGCCATGACAATTAATAATGTGCAATATCCTAAGACAATCTTTACCCGTGCTTGGACAGATGAAGAACGTAAGGCACTGGGTATTGTACCTTATGTATATGAAGGTAGCAGAGTAGAAAATATGTTCTACACTTCTTCTGAGTCTGCCCCTGTTGTTGAAGAGAACAGAGTTGTTGTCACCAGAACACAAACTGCCAAAGACATTGATGCTATCAAGGATACAATGAAGAAGCATGTTTCTGATGTACTGAGTAGTTATCTAGCATCAACGGACTGGATTGTTATTAGAGAGCAGGATACTGGTGCTGCAAAGCCAGCAGACCTTGCACAGTGGCGTACAGACCTAAGAGCAAAAGCTGATGCACTGGAAACTGCTATTGATGCAAAGACAGATGTAGCAGGTCTTGAAGCTATGACAGTACTTACACAAGAAATGGCAGATGCAGGTCAACTTTCTTCTGAGTTTAATGACTGGCCTAGTAACCCTAGAGAATCTGCTGTATAAAGGAATACCGGGACAGGATAAAGGAATTTAAGAATGCCTGATCTAACTGATGTAGAAATAGGAAAAATGCTTCAAGCAGTAGATCAACTTAGTAAAGAAGTTGACAGATTAACTGTGCGTCTTGATCAGTTAGAAAGTCAGCTAGACAAAGGTAAAGGTGTTCTGGTGGGGTTCTTTCTTGTAGCCTCTGGTATAGGAGCAGCTGCTTCAACTGTTGTACAAAAGTTTCTTAGCACGTAAAGGATAAATAGTATGTCTACTTTTACATCTAGAATTAGATTAGAGAAGCAAGCAGATGGAGCTAACCCTAACTCTTGGGGATTAGTTTTAAATCAAAATGTCATTGACCTTGTTGATGATGCAATTGCTGCCTATACCACAGTCACTGTCTCTGCTGCTGATGTAACTCTTACAACTGAGGACGGAGCATCTGATCAAGCCAGAAGTGCTTTCATAGAGCTTATAGGCGATCTTACATTAAGTACAGCTATTATACTACCTGCTCAATCAAAAAGTTATTTTATCAGAAATAAATCTGTACCCTCACCTACATCTAACACTATAACTATTAAAACTCTTGCAGGTTCTGGAGCAACTGTAGGAACCAGTGCAAATGGTTTCTTTATCTGTGATGGTGTCTCTGTTCATCAGACCAATGCAGTTGGTCTAGGACTAGGCACAGCTGCTAATCTAGACTTTGGAACTGCAGACGCAAACCTTATACCTGTATCTACTGCAGATGTTAGATTTGTCAGAGCATCTGTTTCTTCTACTATTCCATCAGCAAAAACATTTACCAGTGCAGTTACCTTTGAAGGTCCCGGTATAGCTCCTGTTACTTCTCTTACAGATGCTGCCTCCATTGCAATTGACATGGGAGTTGGTAACAACTTTGCATTTACACTTGCGGGTAACAGAACCTTAGAAGCTCCTACCAATGCAACACCGGGACAAACAGGTTACATCTATATTACACAGGATGGCACTGGTAGTAGAACTTTAGCTTTTAACAATGCTTATATATTTGTCAGCGGCACTGCACCTACAATTAGCACTGCTGCAGGAGCCAAGGACCTTTTAGTATATAACGTAAAAGAAGCAACTGCTATCACAGCTGTTGTTGTCAAAGCACTGGCAACTGCTACCTAGGAGTTATAAGTGTCTACACTTTCTCAAACAAAAGCTCTTAACTTTAGAGCGGGCATTCACCGAGAATCTACGCAGTACGCAGAAGAGGGTTCTTGGTATGATGGCAACCGGGTAAGATTTAGAGATAAGCGGCCAGAGAATATCAGAGGTTGGGAAACTAAAACTTCTGGTAGTTTATTAGGCACTGGAAGAGATTTGCTTACATGGCAAGATAATATTACACAGAAGCATATGGCCATAGGTACAGAGAAAGCCTTATATGCTTACAATAATAATGTTACCTATAACATTACACCTGTACGTGCCAGTGTCAATCTGACCAATGCTTTTGGTACTCAGTCTGGAAATGTAAGAGTATGCGTCTCTGATACAGCACATGGACTAACCAGTGGTGACTATGCTGTGTTCACTTCTTCTTCTGTTGCCACAGACTTTTCTTTTGATAATATGTTTTCAGTTAGTGTAATTAGCACTAACATCTATGCTTTTGATGCTTCTTCCGCTGCTCCTGAAAATCAAAGTGCAGCGGGTCATGCCACTGCTAGATATCTTATCAGAAGTGGAGCATCTGTAGGTATTACAGGCACAGGGTATGGTGCATCTGATTATAATGCAGAGACATTTACCTCTGTGGCTCTGACCAGTGTGATAAACGTGGTGGCAGCTACAGTTGCTGTAAGTATCAATAGCACTGGTCATGGACTAGAAATAAATGATTTTGTATATTTTACCACTGCTACAACAGTTGGCGGTAATATACTACTGACAGACTCTACATTTGGTGGCCCTATTTTTCAAGTGGTATCTGCAGAGGATGCAAACAATTTCACAATTAACTCTCTGGTAAATGCAGCAGCAACCAGTACAGGAGCAGGTTTAGCCACAGCACAGTTTCTTGTATCTGTTAGTTCTAGTGTAGACTACAGAACATGGAACTCACCAGCTGCGTCTTCGGGTATTGAGTTTGAAGCAGCTAACTGGACACTGGATAACTTTGGTGAGATACTACTAGCTAATAGAAGAGGACAAGGACTTTATCAGTGGTTTCCAACTTCTGGTGGAGAAGTCAGAGCCTATGCCGTTACTAATGCACCTGTAAGTGTAAACAGTTTTGTTGTCTCTCCTAATGACAGACACGTTGTATGTTTTGGTTGCTCTAATGTAGCAGGAACTAAAGAACCTCTTTTGGTCAGGTGGTCTGATCAGAATAACTATACAAATTGGACGCCTTCTATTAGTTCTACCTCTGGAGAGAACAATCTAACGGGTGGTACAGCAATTGTACAAGGCATCAGATCACGTAACCAGATAGCTGTTCTTACAGATGAAGTTATGTACGGTATGCGGTTTACAGGGCCTCCGTTTATTTTTTCTTTTACTGAACTAGGAACAGGTTGTGGAGGTGTTAGTCAACACGGTGGCATAGACATGGATGGTATTCCTGTATGGATGGGAAGAGATAATTTCTTTATACTAGATGGCAATAGAGTTAGAAGATTAGACTGCACAGTGAGAAGATATGTCTATGATGATATCAACACAACTGAACTAGGTAAAATATTTTGTGGGCTTAACTCTGAATTTAAAGAAGTAACTTGGCTATACCCCTCTGCTAATTCTACAGAGTGTAACAGGTATGTGTCTTGGTCAATGGAAGAAAACTACTGGGTCTACGGTGAGGCTATCTGGACAACGTGGAATGACAGTAACACATTTGACAATGTAATCACCACTGGCACATCTGCGGGAACTACCAGAATATATGATAATGAACCTCCGGGTATCTTTACAGGCAAAGGTCTTCAGGTTAGTTCTTTTATTGAGTCTGCTGATTTTGGAATAGGTGATGGTAATGAGATGCTTTTTGTTGATAGGCTTATTCCTGATATGACTATCAACAATGGACAAGTATCTTTTACAATTCAAACTAAAGAGTTTCCAAACGGTCAGCTAAGAACCAAAGGACCTTTTAATATTACACAGAACACAGAGACTGTTAGGTTTAGATCAAGGGGTAGACAGGCTAGAATTAAGCTGGAAAATAATGCAACTGGTACTGAATGGAGATACGGTGCGCTTAGACTAGACATTCAAAATGATGGACTAAGATAATGACAGCATATCCTACAATACCTATTCTATATAATTTAGATGATGAAAGAGTGATGGAAGCGTACAATAAAATTGAAGAGTGGGCAAATGGGCTAATTGCAGAGTTAGACAATAGAGATTTACAACAAGAGAGAACAGGTTCTTTTAGAATAAATAGAGTGGTGTCAGTTGGCGAGTTAGGCCAACCTTTGGCAGGTGATGTTGTATATGAGAGAAAGACAGGTAAATTTAGAGGCTATGTAAGCCTTGTAGGAACCACTATTGGGTGGTCTGATTTTAATTCGTTTACACCGTAGGAGTTTGTCATGGGTAAAGGTAGTCCTAATAATAGAAGCGTATTTGATTTTAAACCGGAAACTCTTCAGGTTGACAGACCTAATGATGGTGTTCTTGGTCAACCACTTTCAACTGCACCTGCTAATGTAAGTCCGTTTAGTACGCTGGGTTCAAATGAAAGCACTGGACTTAGTAAAGGAGGAAGGCGAGAAGCTCCTATCTCTGTAGGTGCTACACCAGTACAAACCACACAACCTATTCAAGCTCCTGAACCTGCTCAGACAAACATAAGAATTAATACTTCTATGGAGCCTGAACCTGTAAGTCAACCTGCTGCTATTAATTTTAATGTAGACGAGTCTTCTGATGCTCCTGCACAGAGTAGTGGTTTTAGTAAGGGAGGTACTAGAGATGGTTCAAGCTATGGTAGGTTTGGCTCTAGAGGCTTTAGTAAAGGTGCCAGAGGATTTAATGAAGGTGGTAGTCTAATGACAGCACTGATGAGTTTAATAGGTAGACAACCTGAGTTTCAAGCTCAACTAGCAGGTGGTCCTCCTAATGCTCAACTAGCTTTTAACACTATGTTTGGTATACCGATGCCTACATCAGAAGGATTGTCTGGAGTTTCTGTTGCTGATCCTCAAGCAATATTTAATATAAGAGCCGATGCCTCTGGTGACCCTGAAACAAAAGCTATGCTCAGAGCAGGTATAGACCCAAATGCTGCTGTACCTATGCAAGAAGGTGGTACATTAGACCAAGCATTTACACAGGGGTTTAAGGCTGGAGTACTAGAGCCTATCGTCTCCACACCTATACCAAACAACGCTGACCCTTACGGTAGTGCTGCTGGATTGACAAGCTTGATGCGCCCTCCTGTTTATCAAGGTGTAAACGCTTATAATCGTGGTATACCAGTGGGACAACCCACAACTCCTACAGCTATACAGATGGCTCAAGGCTTTGCCAATCCTTCTGTTTTTAGTTATAATAACCCTAACCCACAGGGCGGTGGTACTATGCCTAGTGGTTTGGCAGGAGTGGCGCAAGCACAACAGCAACAGGGGCAAATGCCAATGGCAGGGCAAGCGCCTAATCAAATACAACCTTATACAATGGGTACATAAAACAAATGCAAATGAATCCTAGCACATCTATGGCAGCTGTTCCCGGTACAGACTTTAGTGGTCTGGCCAATCTTATGGCTATGAAGGGCAGAGGCGGCGATAACACTCTTGTTCACATGAGCAAGTCAGAGCTACCCTACCTGAACATGCTTGCCAAGTCTGCAGGTTACCCACAAGGACTACCTGTCAATCCAGAGACAGGACTACCAGAGGCTAACATACTCAAGACTATTCTACCTGTGGCAGGTGCTATACTGGGTGGGATGTTTCTTGGTCCTGCTATGGGACTTGCTGGTGCATTAGGAACAGGTGTAGGTGCAGGTCTAGGTTCTTTTGGAGGTTCTCTGCTTGCTGGTAAAAGTTTAAAGGACGCTGCCATTGGCGGTTTGATCAGCGGTGGTTTAGCAGGTGTAGGCTCTGCTGTGTTTGGTGGAGCAGAATCAGGATTTAGTCCTGATCCTTCAGGCTTTACTGACCCAGCTGCTGCTCAACTAGCAGGTGAACAAGCAGTTAATATTCAAGCAGCTAATGCAGCAACTAATGTAGGAACAAATTTACTTCCTCAAGCACCTGTTACTATGCCTCAAAGTTTTATAACACCAGAAGCTGCTAATATGTTACCTTTAACATCAAATGTAGTTGCGCCTACAACTGCTGTTTCTAATGTGCTACCAGAATCTACAGCAAACTTAGCACAACAATTTTTTCCGAAGGCTACATCTATTACGCAGCAAACTGCTCAACAACTTAGCAGTCTACCAGCAGAAGCTGGATTTACTGATCTGGGTGTTCTAACTAACATACCAGCAGGTGCAGACAAATTAGCATATCTTAAATATGCTGCTAAACCTATAACTACAATGGCAGCAGCTGGTATAGGTGTAGATGCGCTACTAGAACAAGGAGCCTTTGAGCCTATTGACTATAGTTCTTTCCCGCAAGCAGGAGAAGAACGTAACATAGCACCGCTTTCAACTGGTGTACGCTTTGCCTCGCGTAGAACAGGAGCCTTTCCTAGAACTGAAGAAGAGGCGCTGGCTTTTGCACAACCCGGTGGAACAAGGCAAAGGTTCTTTGAGCAAAGCTTCTTCACACCTGCCAAGACAGGTGGTGGAATAGCTTCACTACAAATAGGAGGACAACCTAAAACAGCATTAGACGTTGCTGTAGAATCTGATACTGACGATGAAACTGGTGGTCTCATAAGCGAGGTAACAGAAATGGCAAAAGGTGGAGATATTAAAGATGTACTAAGTTTTCTCAGTCCTGCTTATGGACTAGGACGAGCAGCTAAAAAAGGTGGAATAGAGGGGGCACTGTCCTTTTTAAGTCCTGTCTATGCACTAAGTCAAGGACAACTACCGGGACCCTTTAATAATTTAATGAGTGCTCAAGCTGGTAATACTGAACAACAGGCTCCTGCTGTAAGAGATGCAGAGGCACCAACAGAACAAATCGCTCTTCCTCCTACTAAAGAAGAATTAGAGGAAGCTAGAGACGTTGCTGTACTGCAGCAAGTTCTCTCTGGTGCTCCTGTGGAAGCACAGGCAGGTGGGTTAATTTCTGCTTACCAGATGGGTGGTCCACCCTCACCTTACTTTGAAGGAATAGTAAAAGGAAGAGGAGACGGTATGTCAGACTCTATACCGTTTACGATAGAGGGTGCACAACCAGCTATTCTCTCTAGAGATGAGTATGTGCTACCAGCTGACATTGTGTCCATGATGGGCAATGGTTCTTCTAATGCTGGCGCAGAGAAAATTGATGCTTTTATAAATGACTTTAGAGTGCAAAAATACGGTAGGGGTAAACAACCACCGGAAACAAGAAGAGGACTTAGCGGCGTAGCATAGTATGATTAATATTTCACTTGTGCCTGTAGATGAGATAAGAAATGTTTGGGACAAAGTATCAAAGCATATAAAGAGGGCAACTGATTACACATATGGTAGATACGAAGAGATAGATGTTCTTCACGGATGTTTAACTAACAAGTTTCAGCTTTGGGTTGTTTATGATAAAAGCACAGAATATATAGGAGCAGCTGTTACAGAAGTTATACACTACCCTAGAAAGAAAGTTCTCTCTGTTGTATTTCTTTCTGGTGATCGTTTCTCGGAATGGATGCCAGAGATAGATCAAAAGTTTGTAAACTTTGCAAAAGTTTTAGAATGTGATTTTGTAGAAGCCTGTGGTAGAGCAGGTTGGGAACGTAAAGTAAAGAAACTAGGATGGCTCAAAAGATTTAGCATTATAGAAAGACCCTTGACATGATGATAAATAAAAAGCAAATGTGGAGTGATAACCCCTTTGATCAGTGGACAGAGGAAGAACTTCTGTGCATGGAATACCAAAGCATATGTTATGGTAAAGGTGGCGGCTCTGCTCCTCCTCCTCCTCCTTCTTCTGTTCAACAGTCTACCACAGCTGAGTTCCCCACAGAACTAAGACCTTTTATCAGTGATATCTTTAGTAAAGCTCAAGCTGTTCAAGAGCAAAGACAAGAAGAAGGGTTTCGCCCAGAACTTACACAACAACTAGCCTCTTTTACGCCTGATCAACAGGCAGCGTTTACAGGTATTCGTGAGCAGGTGGGTCAAACTCGTCCTCTGTTTGAAGAGGCTACAAACTTAGCCAGAGGTGCAACCAGAGCCGCCACTGATCCTGCAGAGGTAGGTGCTCTGATGAACCCCTTCCTTCGTAATGTCACTGACATTGAGAAGAGAGAGGCGCAGAGAGTTGCAGATGTACAAGAACAACGACTGGCAGCACAAGCTGCACAGGCAGGTGCATTTGGTGGGTCAAGAGCAGCTGTGCTAGAGGCAGAGAGACAGCGCAACTTGGCTCAACAACTGGGAGATATCGAAGCCAGAGGTAGACTAGCTGCTTTTCAAGATGCACAGACTAGGTTACAGAATCAGTTTGGCAGAGAAAGTGCAGGTGCTGCACAATTGTCTGCACTGGGCGCTGCTATACCTGCACAGACGTTTAAAGAACTGGGCGCACTGTCAGGTATAGGTGCTTCTGAACAACAACAGACACAGAGAGCACTAGACATTGCCACGCAACAAGCCAGAGAAGAGTATGGATTTCCTATGGCAACCTTGCAGGACTTTCAATCTATTCTCAGAGGCTTTCCGCTACCTGCCACCACCAATGTCAGTAAACAAACCTTTAGCCCTGCACAGCCTTTGTCTACACAGCTGCTGGGTCTTGGCACAGGTTTGGCTGGACTTGCTGGTGTAGCTGGTGCCTTTAAGAAAGCAGGTGGTCTTGTAGGTGTACCTGTTGCTATGAAGAATGGTGGGTATGTCAAGCTGGCAGGAGGTGGTGGCCTAGGTCAGTTGATGCAGGGAAAGCTACCGTCTAACAGAGTTAGAATGGGTAAGGTAGCTTATCAGGATGCTAGTCCTGTTGCGCGTGTGCCTTCTGGCACTCTGTTTGAGATGACTCAAGAGATACTTGATATACTAGAAGAAAAAGGAGCAGCAGGTTTAGCTGAAATTCAAGAAAAGTTTCCTCGCGATGTTGTAAACTTTGCGCTTAATCAAGTGAATACACCAAGAGCACAACCTGCACCTGTGGCAGGTCAAATTGCTACTCAAGGAATAGAGAGTGCTAGTGCTGTATCTTCTCCTGCTGTGCCTATTCCAACTAACATAGACGATTCTAATGCTCTAGTCAGTGCTCCTCCTCCTGTCTCAGTGGTAGCTAGTCAAGTACCCGTAAGTCCTCTTGCATCTATTGCTGATGTTGTATCTGGAATGTACGATGATAAATCAATAGAACAACTAGAAAGTGACCAAGCAGGTGAAACACTAGACCCCGGTGGTGTTGCCCCTGCTCTTGATAAAATGAGACCCGGACTTATTCAAAGAATAAGAAGTCAATTTCCTTATGCAGGATCAGTAAGCCCAACTCTTGGAACTATTCCAAAAGATGTTGCTCCCCCTGCTCCTCCTATTCCTTCTGCTGAGTTACGTTCCACTGCTCCTACAGGTGACTTTAGTCCTGAAACAACAGAAGATGTAGGCTCATTTCTAGGTGGGACAGACTATAGACAGGTACAACAAGATAGACCTAGTGAACTAGAAGACCCTTCTGGTTTTGGCTCTCTTGTAAGGGGTAATCCACGTTTAAATAAATTTGCTTTGCAACGTGCACAAGAAGGGTTTAGTAAAGGCTTGATAGCTTATCCTCCAGAACTATTAAGTATTCAAGACCCTAAAGAAAGAATTGCTGCTTTATCAGAACACCGTGATAAAATTTTAACTGATAGAGGACAACAATCAAGTGAGTTAGGAGCAGTGGTTCCGCGTCTAGAAAATAGACCTAGAGACCTAAATCCACCAATGCCTTTTCAAGGAGTAGTGGATGTTGCTAAAAAAGTTGGTGAAGCTGTTATTCCTACAACTATGATGCCAGTACTCGATGAAGGTGACCCAAATATTAATAAAGCTTTAACTGAGACAACTGCAGGAATGTTATTACCAGATGCTTCTGATATTGATCCTGATCCGGTTGATTTTAATAACCGTATCCGTATTGGAGATGCTGTAAAAACAGAAGTTCAAGGTACTGATCCTGCTGCTAAAGCTCCTGCTGAAGGTCCTAAAGCTCCTGCTGCAGGTCCTAAAGCTCCTTCTGCTGATTCTCTAACAGGCGAAGAACCAAAAGACCCAGCAAAAGTTGCTGCTGCACAAAAAAGTTATGATCAGCAAATAGCAGACATAAAGAATAAAGATTATTCTGCTGATATTAAAGATATGATTGGAGATGCTCCTACCTATGAGAAAGGTGAAGAGCCAGACTTTGCTGCCAGAAAGTGGCTGGCACTGGCAAACTTTGGCGCAGGTATCCTAGCATCTGGCGGGGGTAAAACACTGGCACAGAGTATCGGTGAAGCTGCTAAACCTGCATTGAAAGAACTTGTAGATATTGGTAAAGAAGAAAGGAAGATTAAGAAGGAACTGCGGCAAGAAAGAAATGCTCAGAAGAGAGCAGACTATCAAGATGATCTGCAAAGATTTAATCTACAACGGCAGTTAAGAAGTGATGATCTAGATCATACAAAAGCAATGGCAGATATTGCAGATAAAAAAGCACGAAGAATAATAGACGACAAAACTCTTGAAGAAAGAGTTAGAGCTAATACGGCACTTATCAACAAACAAATAATAGATACCGCCACTGCTCAGTATGCACTAGATAATGCAAAAACAGGTAGAACTACTTCGGGCCAAGCCCAAAAAGCTATACTAGACAGTATACAACAAACAAGAAATACAATAATTAAGAGTAGACAACTTGGTTTTCCTACAAGTGTAGCAGAAGAAAATAGAGAGATTATGAGTGCAGCACAACAAACAGCTGCGTTGTATGCGCCAACAACGTTTAAAGAAGTTAAAGGTAAAGATGGTAAGATACGTCTTGAGAAAGTAGACTTAACTAAATTTATACCTAATCTAGGCGGCACACCTAAAGGTGGAACTACTGTAGTTGTACCGGGTAGTAAGGCTACTATAACTATGGGTAATGTTAGTAAGTAAATGTCAGAGCAACAAAAAACAACTGACTTTGTTTACACTAGCGAAGACGGTACAGAGTTTAATGTCTCTCTACCGGGAGAACTATCGCAAGAAGAAGTTCTTGAATGGGCTAGTACATACGGCGAAGAAGTAGAAATATCTGCAGGTCTAAGAGAACCGGGATTTGGTCCTCTTACCATGGGGCTTGTACCTGCAGAGTCTATTGAACGTGGTTTCTACGGTGCCAGACAAGTGGGTGCAACACTAGGCGCAGAACTTGGCTTACTAGACGAAGCCACAGCTGCAAAAGATATCGCCAAGATGGAGCGATATAAAGAATACTCCAGAGAACAAGCCAGAAGAGAAGACTTTGCCAGTGGTGAACTTGTCACAGACCCAGAGACAGGTAGACAAGTCAGAGAAGGTCAGCTAGAATATGAAGCTGATCAAGAAACTTTGAGAAAACTATCAGAGGCAGAAACTTTCTCTGATGCTATGTCTGCACTGGCAAGCAATCCCGGCGCTGTTCTACCTATCATAGGCGAGTCTCTCGGTCTGATTGCACCTTCTCTTACAGCTACAGTGGCAGTTGGTATTGCCACAGGTGGTGCAGGTGTTCCGGGTATCATTGCCACTGCCTTGACAACATTTCTAGGCTCTGGTGCCACTGAGTACGGTGCATCTTTTCTTGAGTCTTTTTCAGAAAATGGTGTAGATGTATCTGACGATGAACAGGTCATTGCTGCTCTTAACAACGAAGAGAAGTTAAGCGAGATCAGAGAAGACGCTGCCAAGAGAGGCATAACCATTGGTGCCTTTGACGCTGCCACAGTTGGCTTTGCAGGTACGTTGACAAGGTTGATCAAGGGTGCACCTCTTAGCAAAGCAGCAACAGAGGCGTCTTTGCTAAGAAGAGTGGGTGCAGGTGCAGCAGAGGCTGGCGCACAAGCTTTTGGTGGTGGTGCAGGTGAAGCCACTGCACAGGCTTTGACAGGTGAGTACAAGCCCGGAGAAATATTACTAGAGGCTGTGGCAGAAATGCCCACTGCTTTACCAGAGGTAGCCCTAGGTGCCAGAGCAACCCGTGCTAGAAAGCTCAGAAGAGCACTGGAAGAAAGAGGCTACACTGATGCTCAGATAAATGAATTTGGTTCTATGTCTGGTAATCAGCAAAATAAAATTATTAAAGAACTAAATGAGAAAGGTGTCAGTGAGACGTTTATGTCTGAATCTGCTGTCAATATAAGAGAGCAGAACCAGAGAAGAGAAGCTTTAAGAGCAGAAGAAGCAAGAGCTAACGAAGCTGGTGAAGAGACAGGTGCAAATGATCTGGTTGCTCCAACAGAACCTGCAAGCAATCCTGACTTTATAGTTAATCCAGAGGGTCAAGTTATAGAAGCTGTGGGTAATCAACCTGCATATACAGCTGAAGAACTTAACGTAGCTGCTCAAGAGTTAGCATCAGAAGCTGCTATTCGTGAAGAGAGTGCACAGGACGCTGAAATTAGAGAATCGTTTACAATTCTTTCAGATAGCTATAATAAAATTTTAGATGAAAGTGATAACGACAGATTAGCAAGTGCCTTAGAGGGTGATGCACCTTTGCAGGAGGCTTTGACTAAATTTGAAACTCAAGTAGAAGAAAAATATCCCGGTATTCAAGGCCCTCAAAAAGAGGAGGTGCGTAACCTTTTAAGACGAAATCAACCTCTGCCAGAAAAAGTTGGTGAACTAGGTTCAACAGGTAAATATAATTCTACTGAACTCAGAAAAATAAGAGCAAATTATGAAACAATAAAAAGAGAGCAAGCTAAAAGAGAAGCTTTGCTAAATGACCCAGCTGCGATGGCAGAAAAAGCAAAAGAGACTGGAGAAACAATTGAGTCTCAAACTAATATAGTGCGTAATAACTATCAAAATAATGTTAATACTCTAAATGAACTAGAGCAAGTTGTAAACTCTTCAGAGTTTCTAGCAGCAGAACAAGAACGTAAAGAAAAAGCAAAAACTTCAGGAATACAATTTAAAGATATCACTAGAACAGCTACAGATATAACAGGTTATTCTCCACAAGAAGTACCCGCTGAACAAAAGCCAGCGCAAGAGTTTATAGTTGCTCCTCCTACACCAGAGGAACAAGAGTTTATTGAAAATAACGATAAATTAGAAGCACAAGCAAGTGATAGTTTGTTTACAGATATCTACACAAGAGCTAGAAATTCACCAGATTTTAATTTGTCTCAAGCAGAAGCTGTGCAAGTTGCTAATGAGCGTATAAAATATTTAACTGCTCAATCAGATAACAGAGACTTGGCAATAAGCGAAGGTAATGCTGATGCTGCAGGAGCAGAGGTTGACTACACTGCAGATGAGAAAGCAGTGGCTGAGAACAATAGAGAGCTTGCTGTCCCTGAAATAAACGAAGATGGCTCAACTAAATCAGATGCAAAAGCATTAGCTGAGATTAGGCAAGGTAACAAAAGTCCTGAGATGTTAGAGACAGCACCTAAAAATTTAAAGGACATGAAGAAGTTTGCATCTTGGTGGGTTTTTCCTGACGTTGCTGGTCACAGATATCCTCTCTTTGCACCCTACTGGCAAGCTGTCAGCACTAGAAAAGGTAAGATCAATGAGCGCATGACTCAGTATTTCTTACCTATCATGGACACTTTAAATAAGATTAAAACAAGCCAGTCTCAAACAAATATCATGAAGGCTCTTGAGTTACTAGATCAGACAAGTCAAGGACCTAATGCACCGGGTAATAGACTAGTAACAGACGGTGTTCTTGATCCGTCCAAAGTAGACTACGATGCTGAAAGAGAAAGGTATATTCTTACCAACCCCGGTGGTGAAAATGTTAGAACGCTTCTCACTGATGCAGATAGAAACAACAAGATAGAACTTACACAAGAAGAGATGAATGCTCTTGTGGCTATTCGTAGCTCTTTTAACACAGCAAAAGCTGACATCATAGCTGCGTTTAACCCTGACTTTTTTATTGAACAGACCGCTACTCCTGCTCAGATAAATGATCTGGTGCGTCAACTTAGACAAGCAGATGAGGAATCATTTAGACAAATTATCGAAGACTCTAATATAATAATTAAAGACGATCCTGATAGTTTCTTCTCAGAGTTTTTAGAAGGTAAGAAGACAGAAGAAAACATTCTTAACTTCTTAACCAACTACACAAACAGTGTCTCTGTGTTTAATCAAAACTTGAACTACCTACCGCACATGAGGTTTGGTAATGTAGGTATCAGAGTCAGGAGCACAACAGGAGAAGGCGATAAAACTCTCTGGTTTGGTACATATAAACCAACTTACTTTAAGAAAACTTTTTCGTTGGTTTCTCCAGACTTTAATGCAATTGAAGATACTAAAAAGTATAAACTACTAAAGGCTAAACTACAGGCTCAGTATCCTAACTCAACAATTACACTACAGAACTTACAAACCAGTGTGCTTGACGAGGTTAATAACGCTGACCCTAACACCATCAACAATATTCTACAGACACTATCTGAACTTAGAAGCTCTGCGCTAACTGCAGAAGAAAATGCTGCGCTGTCTAAGATGATAGAAACTGCCAGAAATAAACTGGTCACCATAACACCTAGCGTTGATCCTTCTAAGCAGCAAGTTAGAAAGAATATACCGGGCTGGGTCACAAACGAAACTGCTATTCAGGTTATGAACGACACTATCAATATGTACTTTGGTAGAGCAGCGTCTTATGTTGGTGATCAAGCTACCAAAAAAGAACGGCGTAACGCAATAAAAAATATGGAAGATAACAATCTAAATAAACTTGCTGACTATGCTAAAGATTTAGATGTGTATCTTTCTGGTGGTCATCAAGATATTCTTCACCTTCGCCGTATTGCGTTTCACTATTATCTAGGACTAAACCCCTCCTCTGCTGTTGTCAACCTGACACAGATACCAATGGCCAGTGTTCCTTGGTTAGTCAGGTATACATCCTCTGGTCGCGCACAGAGAGAACTACTAAGAGGACTTAGAGATGCTGGTAAGATAGCAGGGTTGGTAAAAGGTTTAAAAAGAACAGGAACCGGAACAGTTGCAGAGTTGCTAAAGCTAGAGAATCCACTAGGTACAAGCCCAAGACAAATTCAACTTTGGGAAGATATGAAAGTTGATCTGTTAAGTGGTAGGCTTATGGCACAGGTTACAGCTGAACAAGCAGGTATTGCTAACTACGGTGGCGTCAGTGACCTAGAATATAAACTTTTAAAGTCAGGCTTGAACAGAGCAGAAAGCATTTCATCTTCTATCTTTACCTATGTAGAACTTATCAACAGACTTACAACTTATATAGCTGCTCACAGAATTTATAACTACGAAGCTGGCAGAGGTAGAGCAGCAGGTAATAAAGTAGAGAACAAACTAACCACCAATCCAGACTATCAAGCTTTTAAACAGTCACAGAAAAATGCTGGGATAGAAGCAAGTGATGCCAGATACTTTGCTGCGTTTACAGTTGACAAAACACAGTTTCTTATGGGGGCAGACAACCGCCCTGTGTTTATGCGTAATCCTGTTCTTGGTGTGCTTACACAGTTTATGCAGTTCCCCACTCGATACCTTCAGCTTATCTCTGACCTTGTGTTTAGAGAAGGCGGTGTCCTAAAAAATCCAGCAGAGCGTAGCACTGCACTAGCTTATATGGCTTTGTATATGATGTTGATAGGTGGTTTCTGGTCACTACCACTGGCAGAAAATGGTGTTGATCTTTACGAGTTTATATACAAGAGCATGGCAAAGACTGATCCAATGGTCAAGGCAAAACTTGACATAACTCTGCGCGAGTTAGGACTAGAAAATCCAAACTACTTTACCAGAGGAGTCTTACCACAGGTTGCTAATATTTCTTTGACAACCAGAACAGGTCTAGGCAGAGTTGTTGATCCTAATTTTTTCAGTGGAGACTTTACACAAACAACTGGTCCTGCTGGTTCTATGATATTTGGCAGTATTGCTAATGCTCTGGATGCTTATCATAAAGATGATATGCTAGGTTTTATAGGTAACATATTTCCTACTGCAGCGTACAATCTTACAAAAGCTGCTAAGTTAGGAATGACAGGTCAGGTCAAAACAGCTAAACAAAACAGAGTGGACATTGGTAGAGAAGCTGGTGCAAGAGAAGTCATACCTCAGATACTAGGCTTTCAGCCAGAGAATATTGCACAGGCTCAACTATATTCTTTTAATGAAAGACGTTTGAAAACACGTGTCAGTGAGTTACAAGTTAACTATGGTAATATAATTAAAAGTAAATACACAGATGCTTTTATAGCTTTACAGGCGTACAACAAAACTGAGAAGAGTGGTAGACCTGCTCCTATTCTGTTGAAAGAATACAAGGATAAACTTAAAGAAGCTGAAGATTACATAAAAGAGATGGAGCTATATAACGAGGATATGAGAAGAAAATATCCTAACGATGACAGCTATCTTCTAAACATAGGGCGTGCCACCAGAAGAAGTTGGATAAAAAATGCTTCTTATCAAGCTGGCGGTACATCTCCTCTTGGCAGAAAAACTGCCAGAAGAACAGAACTATCAACTCGTTTTCTAATGGCTAACGCACCTCAGAGAAAAGCCCTGATAGAAAGATACGGTAGCGAAATCTTTGAAGAACTAGCCAAATAATTTTTCCTTTTATAACTAATATGCTGGTGCTAGTCTTTCTTTATGATAGAAAGATTAAGAGATAAAGCATACCATGTCTTTGTGGGTTATGACTCGCGTGAGCACATCCCCTTCAAAGTCTGTTCACACTCTATAACTCGCAGGTCCAGCTACCCTGTAGAGGTTACACCTATCTATCATAAAACTCTACGTCATGCCAAGATGTTCTACCGTGCTTGGCAGATAGATGAAGATGGGCAGTACTACGATGACGTAGACAACAGACCTTTCTCCACAGAATTTTCACATACCAGATTCCTAGTACCTGAGATAGCCAGAAGAAATAATCTCTCTGGGTGGGTGCTGTTCTGTGATTCTGATTTTCTTTTTCTCTCTGATGTATGCGAGGTATTTGATTACTGTGATGACGACTATGCCGTTATGTGTGTTAAACATAATTACAATCCTGAAGAAACCGTCAAGATGGATGGGATGCTACAACAAAACTACAACAAGAAGCTGTGGTCATCCTTTGTCCTCTACAACTTGGACCATCCAGCAAATGATAGACTAGATGAGGTAATGGTAAACAGTGAAACAGGTACTAACCTACATAACTTCTGCTGGCTTGACAGTGATGACCAGATTGGCGGCTTACCTCACGGTTGGAATTATATTCCCGGTGTTAGCCATCACATTAATGATGTTCACGCTGTGCACTTTAGTCTTGGCGGTCCTTGGTTTGACGGTTACGAAGATAGTGAGTTTGCTGAAGAATGGGAAGCAGAGCTTGACCACTTTGAATTTAGTCTGAGTAGTTTTAGAAAAATAGTGGAGATATTCTAGTATGAGTAAATATGATATTGTAACATCCTTTAATCCTGATGGGCTGGAACTATACGGCAGGAACATGCTCAACTCTTTTGTTGATAACTGGGAAGATGACATCAAACTACATGCTTGGTACCATGACTTTGGAGAGCCAGCGTTCTATCTCAGGTTCAAAGAGTTAGACATTCCGTCTCAGCGTATCAACTATTGTAACCTAAACAACGTAGAAGATATGCTGACCTACAGAGAAAAGATGGAGGTACACAACGGCACAGAGGGTGGGCGCATTGACTACAACTGGAGACTAGATGCCATCAAGTGGTGTCACAAGGTCTATGCTCTGACAGAAACGGCTTCTGATGCTCATATCATTCAGAACAAGGACTGGCTTATCTGGCTAGATGCTGACACTATAACTCATGCCACTGTGACCAAAGAGTTTCTTGACTCTGTGTGTGATGAACAGTATGACGTTGTACATCTGGGACGTACAGCTGCTGACTATAGCGAAACGTCCTTTGTTGCCTTCAATCTCAAGGGCAGACCTGCAAAAGATTTTCTGGCTGATCTACGAGAGACCTATGACAACTGTGAGGTGACTGCTTTTAGAGAGTGGCACGATGGTTTTATCTTTGAACGTCTTCTGAAGCTGCACCAGTACCATGGACTAAAGGCGCTGAACCTGACTCCTGATGTTCCTGATCTCAATGCCTTTGGCTTCTCTGTTCTGTCGAAGAAGATGGAACATTTCAAAGGTGATCTAAAACACGGTGTCTCTGGAGATGTAAGCCTTGAGCACCACAAGAGATATAAACAGATCAGCGAGATGATCCACTTCTATAAATGCAGCAGCTTCATTGAGACTGGTACATACAATGGAGGTAGAGCCATACAGATGGCAGACGCTGCCTTTGACTACCATGACAAGGTAACATATACAGGGTACGATCTGTTTGGTACAGCCACGCCAGAGATGAACGAGAAGGAGTTTAACTCCAAGGCAAACAACACTGCAGAGGCTGTGTCAGAGCGGCTGGCAGAGTATGCCATGGAGAAAGCAAAAGAAGGTAAGACCTTTGAGTTTAAGCTGATTGAGGGAGATACCAACGAGACCCTGAAAGATAAACCTGTGGCTGATCTTGTGTTTATTGACGGTGGTCACTCCTATGAAACTGTATCACACGATTACCATCAGCTGATGCACAACAAGGTTATTGTTCTGGATGACTACTTTAGCAAAGATAACAATGACAACTGGCCAGAGGAGGAGCACAGAGGTGTCAACAAACTCTGGACAGAAGAGATCAAAGAAAGAGAAGACGCTAATGTATATGTAATACCTTCCAATGATCCTGTCAAGGGTGGAGGTATTACACATCTAGGTTTGGTTCTTGATCCTGATCTGCCTAAGTTCAAGGCCAGAGTTCCTATCATTGTAACGCCCAAAGACTGCGTACCCTCTGAGGATATTCAGAACAACATCAAAGCAAATCTAACAAAGATTGATAATTGGATTGATGAGAAGTGCAGGATCAACGGTGAAATTATATTTGTTGTATCTGCTGGGCCTTCTCTGGATGTTGCTCAGATCAAAGAAGATAAAGAGATGCTGGAGGAGGGTAACAAGACTGTCAAAGTTGTCTGTGTCAAGCACTCTCTGCCCATTCTAATGAACAACGGACTTGTACCTTGGGCATGTACCCTGCTTGATCCAAGACCAGTGGAGGGTGTCTCCACTCACGGTGTGGTCAGGAGCACACTCTTTGAAAACATCAATCCACGCACTCACTTCTGGGTAGCGTCTATGACTGATCCATCTGTGGTGGACCTGCTACAAGATAAGGGTGCTCACATTGTAGGCTGGCACGCCTTCTCTCAAGCTGTCAAAGGAGGTATCGAAGGATCAGGACAAGATGCACTGATGATCACCGGAGGAACCAACGCTGGTCTTAGGACCATTGGCATTGGACACACCATAGGGTTTCGACAGTTCCATCTCTATGGCTTTGACATGAGCCTTGGGAAGGACCCTTCTGAAGCTGATCAGAAGGCTCTGGACGAGGAGGGTAAGCCAAAGTATCTCAATGTATCTGTGGGAGACAAGAGCTTCTGGACCACAGGAGAACTGCTGGCAGGTGCACAGGACCTAGAGAAGTTGTTCAAAACCTGTAAGGATATGGACCTAGACATACAGTTCAAGGGTGCAGGTATGGGTCAGGAGATATGGGACATTGAGAAACCAGAACCGTGGAAGGGGTATCAACAATGGGGGATGTAATTAAATTTACAAATTCAACTGTGTTAAATCCAGACGGTAGTCTAAATGCAGAGGGTGAGGAGCAAGCGTTGCAGCATCTGGAAAAATGTGTTACGCTTCTACAAGAAAGAGTAGAGAATAAAAGCATTGACGGTGCAGTTCTTCTTCTTTTCAAGGAGGGTGATCTGGCTGAAGATGTAATGGCAGGGAATATTAAATCAACGTCCCTGCTGTTTGTTCTTGAATACCTAAAACACCAGCTTATTACAGGTGCAGAATTATTTACTGAGGAGGTGATCGAAGATGATTGAAGCAATTATGTTGCACAAAGCAGAGATCATTGAAGCAATCTTGGGTATCGTTGTGGTGGCCAGTGTAGTTGTAGGTGGTACCAAAACTCCTGATCCTAACTCTTGGCTGGGTAAGGCTTACAAGGTTCTTGAGTGGGCATCTCTGACTTTTGGTAAAGCAAAAGAAACTGGAGAAAAGCCAGTTGAAAAGATTGAGGTCAAAGTAGCTGAAGACTCTACAGAAAAAGTAGATGAAGCCAAAAAGTGACCATCCACTTGATGGACCTCACCCAACTGATTGATGTCTGATGCTTTCTATCGTCGGTAATATCATAGGCTTTATTACCAAAGTTATGCCTATGCTCTTTGCGTATAGGGCAGGGAAGAAGGCTGCACAGGTAGATACGCTAGAGAAAGAATCAAAGATAGTGGAGAAGGCTAATGAGATTGAAAGAAGGATTGATCGGATTCATAGCGATGCTGTCTCTGAGCAGCTGCGTAAGCGTTGGGGCCAGCCAAAGTAACTGCAGTTGGGTGAAGCCCATCCTTGTACATGAAGAGGATGTCCTCACTCCAACCACAGCCAGAAATATTCTTACCCATAATGAAACATGGGCAGAGCTATGCTCTAGGTAGAGATTTTAATCTGCCTAGACTTTAGTTCTTCCGGTAGAAAATGCTTGACTTCAATGGTCAGTAGACCGTTCTTGAACGTGGCATCTGTGACCACATAGTGAGGGGCAAGGACAAACTTTTTACTAAAGTTCTTGGTAGAGATACCCTTGTAAGCCATATGCTTTGGAGGTGTGTCTGAGTCCTGCTTCTCACCCTTGATGGTAAGTTCAAGGTTCTCTACAATGACAGAGATATCATCCTCTTCCCAACCAGCAAGAGCAACCTCCACTACATAGTTGTCACCGTCTTTGTATACGTTGTGAGGGGGATACTTGTTATCTTCATAACTGATGTTGTTAAGGACAGCGACTAGGTTGTTCATGCCTAGCATTCTGTTGAACATATCAGTGGTCAGTTGAGTTTTGAATGCATCGTTCATTGTGTAAACTCCTTTACAGCAAGTTGTTAAGAGACCCGACAACTCGGCATCTCAGTTAGAAGGTAGAGAACCAAAAGTATTCTCTACTATATTACGAATAATACTATATCTTATGTGTAAAGTCAACTAAAATCCACATCACCGCCTAATTCTTTTACTAACTTTACTAAATGTGAATGATCCATAAGTAGATTTATAAGTGCTTGTCTAGGAACCTTTATATCTTTGGCATTCTTTCTAGCCTTGTCTGCTGCTAGATGCAGTGTATCAAAGTCTTTGTCAGTTGTGTATATTTTCATCTTCACTCTCCTGCCTTAGACTCAGACCTAGACCAAGCCCCAGACCAAGACCAAGACCCAGCCCCAGACCAATCACCAGACCCAGACCAAGCCCCAGACCAAGACCAAGCAGACCAATACCCAGACCTAGACCCAGACCTAGACCTAGACCAAGCCCTAGACCAAGACCTAGACCTAGACCTAGTCTTAATTCTCTTTGTTTGGCACATCAATTACTCCCAGACCCAGACCAAGACCTATACCAAGACCAAGACCCAGACCACTAGACCCAGACCCAGACCCAGACCAGTACCCAGACCAATCCCCAGACCCAGACCAATACCTAGACCAAGACCTAGACCCAGACCAAGACCCAGACCTAGTCTTAATTATCTTTGTTTGAAACATCAATTACTCCCAGACCTAGACCCAGACCCAGACCAAGCCCCAGACCAAGACCTATACCAAGACCAATACCCAGAACAATCCCCAGACCCAGACCAATACCTAGACCAAGACCCAGACCTAGTCTTAATTCTCTTCGTTTGAAACATCAATTACTCCCAGACCTAGACCAAGACCCAGACCTAGACCCAGACCTAGACCAAGCCCCAGACCAAGGCCCATACCAAGCCCCATACCAAGACCTAGACCAAGACCTAGACCAAGACCCAGACCTAGACCTAGACCAAGACCTAGACCTAGACCAAGACCAAGGCCTAGACCTATACCCAGTCCTAGTCTTAATTGTCTTTGTTTGGAACATCAATTACTTCCAGACCTAGACCAAGACCTAGACCAAGACCCAGACCTAGACCAAGTCCTAGACCAAGACCCAGACCTAGACCAATACCTAGACCAAGACCTAGACCAAGCCCTATGCCCAGACCTAGTCCTAGTCTTAATTCTCTTTGTTTGGAACATCATTGTTATCGTCCTACTTTAAAGATGTAAAGAAAATAGAGGAGAATATCTAACAACGTCTCCTCTATTTTCTTTAGCTATGACAATACTACTTCAACACACCAAACGATTCAATACTCTGAGTAGCGACATACCAATCGTTAGGTAGTTTCTGACAGTCCTTCCAACGACTGTCAGTAAAAGGGCCAGTTTCGTAAACAATACCAGCATCTTCTAGTTTTACACAGGTCTGATTAACACCGACTAGCTTGCCAGTGTAAATGTATACACCGCAAAACAGAGTAACTTGCTGACCCATCAAAGCCACAAGACCTTCATTCTCAACTTCTGTTACGATCATCTTCATTTATTTATCTCCTTTAAGTGGTAAGTTGTGTATATTTTTATCTTCGCTCTCTTCTTCTATGTCCGAATAAGACCAAAGGTGTGCTTCTACTTGAGCATCTGTCCAATTATCGAACACTTTTGGTTCAAGTGTCTTTTCGTCTACCAAATAAAGCCAGTCCTCTTTATCTTTCGATAGATAAACTTTAACTTTCCAAGCCATCTTCTTGTTTCCTCATTGCATGATATTCTTTGCAGACTTCTTCAAACGTATTAAAAAGCTTTTGAAATCTCATACTATATACACCCTTTAATCCAAGAAGTACATTAGCAATATCATCAGTAGACATATCTGTTTCTATAACATTCTCATAGAGAAGGTCAATGTCATCTACAACATGCCAAGCATTCATAATCTCTTGTTCAAGATCAAGTATTTTCATCCTCGCCCTCATCTTTTATACTATGTTGTTGGCGCTCCCGGCAGGACTTGAACCTGCAACCTACAGATTAGAAGTCTGTTGCTCTATCCAGTTGAGCTACGGAAGCTGTGTTAGTGCCTCCCAAGAGGTGGGAAAACATTTGGCACATTCTACCTCTATCAAAGAAGCAATGTCTCTGGTCTCCTCTTGTGCATCTACCTTGATCCTGAGAGAACAAACTCTGGCAAACGAGACAAGGCTACCTGTCCAATACCACTCAGTAAACATACTTTGAGGGAGGACCATACGCGCCATCTCTGGTGCTACGCCTTTCCTTAGTAACTCATTATAGGTCCAACTGCATCTCTGCATGGCTTGTTCATAGTCATCTACCATGGCAGGACCAGAACCACTGGAGGGGTTGATATCTATCTCCTCCTCTGAACTACCTTGTTTCTTATTATCTGGCCTACCTCTCCAGTATTCTGGGTAGTAGAACTCTGGTTCATAGTCAACATATCTCCTGCTGATCTCGTTCCAGACCAGACCCACCTGATGTTTACCAAGTTGTCTGGCCACAAAGATAGGAGCCTTGATCCTGAACTGGAGAGAGGTATGAGCAAAGGGTGTCCAGTGATTGTGCTTGGCAAGGTACTTGATCAGTTTCTCGTCTGACTCTCTCAGAAGATCACGCACAGGTCCTGCCTCTGGTATTGACTCCCAGTCTGATTCCTTGTTGAAAGAAACTCTGGCAGCGTTTACCACTGTCAGGTCAGAACCCATGTGATCTATCAGTGTAACTTCCATACCGTTCATCCTACTAGACATCCTCCTCATACAGTGTTGATGACAGCTGAACCTATAACATAGCTGAGATAATTAGTCAAGAGCAAAAGCATAAGAGTGGTGAGCTAGCCTATATCTTTCACTTTAGAGACTCAGTTGCCTTTGCATCAAAGCTATCTGTAAACCCAGAATCAGGAAACTCTTTGACTGGATTCAGGTAGGTGAGAATAATATCACAAGCTTCCATCACACCTCCATCAGAGGTCTCTTTTCTAATCTGTTTTAGAAATGAGCAAGTCAGTGACTCTGCCATGTCTTCCCTTAGTTCAACTACATATGATGTCATGTCTATGCTCCTATGTCTACAACTTCACATACACCACCAGTGCAGGCCAGTTCCTGTGATCCACTGGTTGTGTCACCTTTCTCATATCCCTGTAGCTCTGTCCAGTCAATGATAGGTGGCATCTTCTTTACCATGTCATTGTAGATATCTTTCTCAATGTCTTGATACGGTGCTTGCTTGTACGAGTGATCAGAGAACGGGAGAAAGGATATACCAGAGAGAGAATCAAAATGCTCCCAACACCATGACCCCACAGCTAACCACTCATGCTCCTTGACAGAGATCGTAACAGATGGCTTGTGTTCACAGTAGTTGTCAGCTATCTTGAGCCACAGTTCCAGCTGCTCAATGGCACTCATGTCATACCTGCACACAGCACCATCTGGACTTTTCATGGGGAAGGAGAACACAGTTACACTATCAGGTGCAGTGAAGTCTGGCTCTGCTGGTACACCTTTGTCCTTGAGAAACATGGTCAGCGGGTCCTTGTTATCACCTCTGACTGTCCTGACGTAATAAGGATTATGTCTTGCATGGATACCAGAGGCTGCATCAACAAGCTGAGACACGGTGCCAGAAGGCTTGACGCAGGTGACAGCTGCACTCTGCTTGATACCCAGCTTCTCTGCCAGTTTCTTGTTGGTCTTGACAGCCATGTTTTTCAGTTCTTGCAGTGTCTCTGGCTCGGCATTGTACACAGCGGGGCAGTCCATGATGCCTGTCAGGGACACGCCGAGCAGACGCTCCTCCTCTGTGGTATCCTTCCAACGCTTACGCAGGTAGCCAAAGTCTGTCAAGGTAGACTGGAATGTACCTAGGATGGTGGCCAGCCTAATCTTTTCTTTCAGGGTAGCCACGGTGTCCTCTGCTCTGCAGATAACCTCTGACAAATTACAAAACTGATAGGGGCGTAGGATAATCTCACAGCAGGGGTTGGTACCAAAGTCTACATCTCCATCACGCCTACCGTTGGACGCTGCCTTCTCCTGTGCAGATGCACGGTTGAAGATGCCGCGTTCTCCGCTCTTGCTCTCATACAGAGAGAGCCACTCTTTCATAAAGATACCCATGTCAGGCTTCTCTGTGTAGCAGACAGAGTTGTTGGAGAGTGCACGTTGTTGATTATCAACCCACCACTCACCACTCTTGGCCATACGCATACGCTCATCTGTAAGGTTAGAGAGCGAGATCAATGCAGACCTTCTGACGCCACCTACAACCACCACCTGACCGACCTTGCACATGATGTCATGGCACTCTATGGAGGTGAGCTTTCTACCCTTGGCTTTCTTAAATGTCTGTATGGTGAAGTCAAACAGTTCCTCCAAAGGTGCAGGACCAGATGCCCTACCACCAAACACTTTCAACCGCTCACCAGCGGGGCGTATCTTGCTGGTGTCAATCTTGGGTACACGGTTGGTATAGAGGAGAGAGATAAGATCACGTAGACCTCTGGCCCAACCCTCTTTGGAGTCAGCAACAGAGATCACATCGTCTGTGTTCTCAAACTCTTGATCAGGTATGGTGGGTAAGCTGTTGATATACTGACGCTCAACAGAGAAACCTACACCTGTGCCATTCATCAAAATGTACAAGCACTCGTCAAAAGATCGGGGCGAATCAACAGGAAGATAAGAACAGTTATATCCTGCCACGTTCTCACGCTTCAAAGCAGGACCAGCTGTCATCAGTGCTCGCATGGAACCAAGAACCTTGAGCGTGAGCATTGCATCTCTTAGTTCTCCTAGCTCTTTGCCAAAGAGATCATAGCTATAGTTGTCACTGAGGTGCCGTACCATAAAGGACAGATACCTATCAACTGTCTCTTCCCATGTCTCTCTCCGCTGCTCTTCGTCTAACCAGCGTGAGTACCGGGACATATGAATAAATGACTGGTAGTTGGTTGGTAGGGTAACTTCACCATTCGTAATTGTCATCAACAATCTCCTCTGTTACAAATTCTAACCAGTACTCAAACTGTTTGATTGTGTATTCATCAGCGACAGGGCTTATATCTGCCAGCTTCTCACCGTCAAATATAAGTTCGTCACCACGTATTTCAAGTAGTGGCATCGACATTAAAATTCAAAAAGTTCGGGATGTTTCTTGGTCAAGTCAGACCGAATAGCCCACAGTTTCGTAGCTGAAATCTCAAATGGTTCTACCCATACCTTGACATCTGTAAGACCCATGTCATGATATTGTTTACGAAGTCTTCTACACAAAATATTTGATGCTGTCTTGTCTCCTAGATAGTCTCTCATAACTTGCCCTCGTCTAGGAGTTGCATCTGAAGTTCGATGTAGTGTTTGGCTTTTTCAAGGTCTTGAACATTTGATTTGACCGCATACCTAGTCACGTATTTTACTACATTACCCATCAGGAAACCAAGCTGATTACATTCTATATATTCAACTGGTTGAATTTTACAGGTTTTATAATGGTCACCTCCAACCTGTTTGTCGATAGCTTTCTCCATTAATTGATCCTTTCTCTTGAGTAGAAGATATGCTTACCTATCTGTGCCAGACGCTTGTACTCACTGGCCCAGTAAGGTCTAACATATATTGCATGGTAATGTAAAGCTTTTTTTATAGACAAAATTTCTACGCCTTCAGATACAAGAGATGCTGCATTGATAGCTTCTTGATAAGCCACTGGATCGTTCATCTTTTCTAGCTTTCCATCACACCAATAACTGAACTCACACTTGTGCTTGACAGGTTGTCCGTTGGGGTGGTATCTTCCTTGCTGTACAACAGAACACACATCGTCAGGAAACTGTGTGCTGGCAACTCTCTGCAGGATCACCTGTCCAACTGCCAGCTGACCTGTGAAAGGTTCACCCCTACTCTCAAAGTAGATAGCCTCTGCCATGCATAGTAAGTTCTGATCAAAAAACTCACGCATCTCTAAGTTGTCTGTTGCGTGAGTTGTGCTTGATAGCAGTAGCAGTGTTGTGCTAATTAGTATCTTCATGAAGTATCGCATTGATCCTCTTTCTGATAAAGTTTTTCTCTTTGGTTCTGATAACCTGCTTGGCAAAAGACTTGAAAGCATCCGGGTCTATACCTGCAAGGTGACATACCGTGTCTCTGTCCTCTGCTGTTACACCTATAGACGAGAATATCCACGCCTCTGCTTGATCCCTGACTAACTTTACCTCTGTGTTATCGTATTCTTTGACAGGCTTGGTGGCATCTAGTAACTGTTGCAGGATGACACAGAGCCACAGAACTTTCTCTGGTGTGTGGTGGTCGTGCACACCCTCCTCCAATGTCTGTAGTACAGCGTCACTACTCCTTCTCTTCATCACTTAGTCTTTCTACTTTTACTATGTCTTTGTGGCTTCTTCTTGTATAAAAATTTTTACCCTGACGGTAAGCTTTTTTAATTAGGATGTGATAAAGATGTGTAGCAATATAATTGTTTTCTTTTGCCCATACCGTAAGGTTATCAACTGTAATCTCTTTTCCAGTGTCAAAGGTAATTCTATAAGGACCATTAGTCCGAGCTTCAATTATTTTTTTTCTATATTTAGGATCAGACCAGTGAGCCTTAGTCGCTTCACTTACTTTCTTTTTGATTTCAGGCTTGTTAACTGCTGCTCTTATTTTCTGTTTGTACTCAAAGCTCTGATATCTTTCTTTCATCCACTCAGGGTCTTCATACTTTTCAAGAGGAATATAAAACCTAACCCCACCTACGTTCTTGTTGTAGTAGGCTGGCTCATCTGTTCCCTCTATCACAGCGGTGAGAACATGGTGCTTCATCTGATAGAATTGTTCGTAGTAGTGTAGCCCTCTCTTTGTTTTATATTCTTGTATGATCTCAAACTTAAACCGTCTCTTGCCTAGCTTGTCAATGTCCTCGTTCAAATCTTTTGATGACGAGGTATAGACACGCCAGTTGGAGGGTTTGTGCTTCTTACGCTTACGCATCTGCCAGTACTGCTTACACCCAATGTACTGCTTGGTGGTAACCTTATTGGTGATGACATATACAAAACCAAAGTACTTATCAGGTTGTGGTGCTCTTGTCTTGTCGTCTCTAAACGTCCAGTGCATCGAGGTCCTCCGCGCCTACGATATAATTAACAGGATACCTTGGTCCATATTGTTTCTCACGTTTCTTCTTGTCAAAGTTTTTCCTGCTAATCTTTCCTAGCACGGTGACATCTTTGAGATTGTTCTTGTTAATATAAACAAGCACATACTCATCTGGTTTTCTTTCCTCGTATTCTTTCTTGGGTATCTTCAACTCTGTACCAGAGGGACCAAAGGTGCTGACCTTGACCTCAACCTTTGATCCGTTCTCCTCAAAGTCGTAACCCGCGTCTCCTCTTTCGTAGATACACTCATCAATCTTGGAGCCTGTGATCTTGTGATATGCATACTCACCTAGAATACCTAGCACATGCGACTCACCAGTGTACAGCTGCTTGGTAGGTACAACGCTCTTGTCTCTGAAGGATGGATGCTTTGCCATGTGACGCTTGATGCCCAACTGCTTACAGTGATCAAGCTCATCCTCAGTTATGTCCACCACTGTGCTCACAGAAAATCCTCTTCCACTCTTGGCATCTTCTCCACATGCGTAAAGAACTCTGGTCCATTGGCGTAGTTAAATCTTCTCAGACCTACACCGTTGTTTGCATCTTTCCAACACTCCACCTTGAAGTCACAGAACTTACACCCAGAAGGTAGCTTGTGATTACCAGAGGCATCCTCCACAGTTTTGTAACATCTGTCCGGTGGTATATCTTTTACCAGTGTATCCTTCAGGAAGTCAATACGGTTTGGTGCGTCTACCTTTTGTAGATTTACATCGAGCAGGTTCAGTTCACCGCTGCTCTTGTCAACAGAGAGAAAGTAACCTCTGTCTTTGCCCAGTGCACTGGCATAAGAGCCTAGCTGATACATATAACCAAAAGGGTCTTGGCCTTTTGTTATTGATCCGTCTTTAAACTTCTTAAAACCATACGGAGAAGCAGACTTAACATCAACCAGTTCTCCATCAATAACGCAATCAATATGACCATCAACTCCATTGACTGTAACTTTCTTTTGACAATCCTCTACACTGTGTCCTGCTTCTCTGACAAGAAGGAGAAGGAGAGCTTCTAGTATGTGACCAAAGACAAATCGCATTCTGTTTGATGTCGTTAAGTTTGGTCTGTCGTACCCTTGATATTCATACCAAAGCTTACGATCTTCTCTGCCCACTGCTGAAAGTCTCATCCTTCCCTTTGTACTGTAGGAGTTACCCTCGGAGAAGAAACGCTCCATGATCTCCCCCACCTCCTCCAGAAAGAGAGCAAGATTAGACTCGTCCACAGCCCCACCTTCTTCCAGTCTCTGCTCAATATCCTGCAGAAGAGAACTAATCTTGCTCTTAGTCATGGTTTAGCCTACTAACTTATAACGAGTGTAGACCCCACCATCAGGCATTGGAACGCGAACCGAAAGAATCTCATAACCTTTCTTTCGTAAAGCTGAGACAGCCGCCGTTAAATTCTCAGCCCAGCCACGCTCAATGCTAGTCTTACGAGTGACACGGTAGCCACTCTTGAGTGCGCGAAGTACACGGGATTGTGCAGTTGATTTAGTCATAGAGTTTCTCCTTTCCTAGAGACTTACCGATTCAAAATCTTCTTCAACAGTAACCGTGGAGGTGTTACGAGGTTGACCCTTGAACCCACCTTCAATAACTTCAAACCCACCGTCTTTCTCATACGGAATAAGTTGTACCACCTGTAGACCGTTGAGGTACAGGACAGTCTTACCAGACGCAGGGTTCTGCCACTCGTTGAACTTTACATTGACAAGCGAACCATTACCTATGAGGGTACCCGTGATGTCGTTACGATCTGCATCGACAATCGACGGTGGGCGCTTGGGGTTGTTCATCTTGTCAAAAGCCTTCGACTTGAAAGAGAAGTAGAAGTCATCACAGATGTGACCCTTGTTGTAGACAAGAGTAGGCTTACCGTTGAGCATCCGACCTTTGCCAGCTGCCACGGCTTCTTCACTACCGTCGCGAATGCTTGCGTCCATGTCGAAGGCTTGAAGCACAGCACCTGCTGCCTCGTCCAGTGTAATATCCACCGTCCACTGCTTGTCGTAGGGGCCAGTGGTATTGTAGATTTGAGAGGGATTGTTGGGATCAACCTTTGCCCAATACGCTTTACCCTGAATAATACCCATTATAAGTTTCTCCTTTCTGTTTGTTAGTGTGAGTGGTGTATAGCAGACTTAAACAAGTTTGTCAACAAGTTTTTTTTCTGGAGGTGTTCAACTGTTTCTCCAGCTGGTACACATTATCTTTCAGAATTGTGTTCTCTTCCATGAGTTCACCGTGCACCTCAGAGATTGACAGTATCTTCTTGCCTTCAGCTGTGTCGTTGACCTTGATTAAGTTTTCTTTCTCAAGCTTGTTAAGTGTAAACGTCACCCCTTTCTCTACGTGTTGTGTCATGGATACATAATAACCGATTAGGAAGGCCACCATGATAGCCGCCAAGGCTATTCCTGTGTGCATGTAAACGTCCACCTGTACCTCCTTTCTAGTGGGTCTCTGCCCAGCTGGTTCCAACTTTATATTCACCGTCAAGAGGACAACGCAGTTTGTAGTAGTCACCCGCTCTCTTGATGGCATCAACTCCTAGCTTACCTACCATATCTCCATGGTCCTTGTCAACCTCTAATTGCCACTCATCGTGTACGTTGGCAACAAAGATAGCGTTCAGTTCCTGCTCTTTGATAAGCTTGTCAAAGATCACCAGTGCTCTCTTCATCAGTATGGCAGAGCCACCTTGTAGGAGCGTGTTCAAAGATGCATGGACGGTGCGTATGTGGAGTGTCCTCTTGTCTAGACCAGCGATCCACCCGCGCTCTGCTGCTTTGTTTACCTTGGTCTTGAGGTCCTGAAAGGATGATAGATTTAGGAAGAACCTGTCCATGATCTCCTGTCCCTCCGCTGCACCTTTCCCAATGATTGCTCCTATCTTGGCAGCACCTGCACCGTACAGGAGAGCATAGATAAATGTCTTTGCCTGATCCCGGCTGGGCAGTTCTGCCAGCTGTTGGTTGTAGGTGTGTATGTCACCGGAGACAACCTGTGTGGTATAGTCCTCGTCCTTCATGTAGTGACAGAGCATCCTCAGTTCAATTGACGATGCATCTATACCTACAAGAACTTTCTTGTCAGAGGGTACGGTCCAGCAACCTCTGCACTCTGCACCGTAGGGTGAGTACACAGCTGGGACCTGCGCCATGTTAGGAGAGGCGTGAGCCATCCTCCCTGTGATGGTCTGGAGGGTCAGCACTCTACCGTGTACCCTGCCAGTCTTGGGGTGTATCGCCTCTAACCAAGACTTTACCTGCGCCGCTCTCTTCTGTAGCATCAGGTATTCTGCCAGTACCTTGGCCTCGGCCATGTCTATGCTGGCAAGGGTGGTCTCGTCCACCACCACATTACCCTTCTCGGTGTGCTTCTCTGGCACCCACCCACGCTCCATCAAACGCTCTGCGATTTGCTTACGAGAGCCGGGGTTGAAGGGTTCGTACTTGACCTTGGTCTTTAACTGTATCTCTTTCGGCGGGAATATCTCCTGCATTTTCTCAGTGATATCGGTGAGACGTTCAGAGAAATCTGCGCTCAGTGACATGGCTTTGAACTCGTCAAGGTAGAACCCGTTGACTTCCTGTCTTGAAGTGATGGCCTTGACCTGATGCTCAAGCCGGATGCTGTCCTTGCTAAATCTACCAGCCATGACAGAGGTGATGTGATGGTACAGCTTGACGGTGAGCTTGACATCGTTCATGCAATAGATGCCCATGTCCTCGGTGTACCCACGGTAGAAGTCTTCCTTCTCCATGTCCATCTTGGGAAACCTAAGTCTACCGCCCCATGCCTCCAGAGAATTGCCGCCCTCTCGTCCCGGCTGTTCTAGCTGACATAGAATGAGAACATCTGTAACCTGATCCACAGGTACACGTACACCCCACAGGTTATCAAGAATAGGTAGATCGAACTGTAGAATATTAAATCCCAAAACTTCTTCGACATCTCGCATAAACTCCCTAAATTTAAGACGGTCACTTTCAAGAAAAAGACGAGTCTCTCCTGTGTCTATATCCTCTGTACCTACGCACCAGATATGGGAGGGATCAAGCCCGTCTGTCTCTATGTCAAGACATATGCGTTTCATTCGGTTCCTCTACCTCGTCAATGGTTTCCAACTCTGGGTCTATATCAGGATCATCGATCTGTGTCAAGCGTCCTGTGTCACGATCATAGTGCAGATGACAGGCTGGACCAGTCAGACCAGAGAAGCGGTTCTTGAGTACCCGGATCAGTGTGACGTTTCTCCGGTAGAGGTCAGGGTCCTGCCCGTTCCGCTCCAGACCTAGCACCATGTTACTCAGCTGACCTATGCCAGCGGTGCCGCGTAGTTCTGCCAGAGATGTTTGACCACCCTCCTCATGTGGCTTACCAGAGGGGCGCTTGGAGTGACTGACCATGCCTAGCCAGATGTCCAGTTCAATGGTCAGGGTCTTGAGCTTGGTGGCGATCTCGTCCAGTGCCTTGCGCTCATCACCTGCGCTCTGGTCACTGACAAGAATGGAGATATGGTCAAGGAAGATATACCGACAGTCACAGGAGTAGCGCATGTACCGTATGGTATTGATGATGGTGTCTATGTCATTCGATCCAAACGAGTCGAAGAACACGTACCGACCTGTGCCTAGGGTGTCGGCAAAGGCATCGTCCCATTCCTCCTGCGTAAACTCTGTGGTGGGCAGGTGCAGAGGCTTACCAGCTGACAGGCTCATCATGCCCCGTGCAGCGTCCTCCAGTGGGTCCTCCAGAAACAGCAGACCTATGTTGTCCTCGGTGTGCTGTTGTATGTGGTAGCTCAGTTCTCTAAGCACCTGTGTCTTGCCCATGCCAGAGCCAGAGGTGATGGTCCACATCTCTCCTTTGCGAATACCGTAGGTCAGGTCCTGTAGTCCACTCCAAGGTAACGCAAGACTTTCCGGCGTGGGTTGGTTGAGCAGTCGGTCTAGCAGGTCCTCGCCCCTGACAATATTGGCAGGTGTGTACCGCTCTGCGCTGAACCACAGGTTAGTAAAATCCTTGTGCTTGTTCTCCTTCAGATACTCAGAGGCGTCCTTCAGGTGTAGCTTGACGATCTTGGCTTTGTTGGGGAAAAGCTTGGCCACAGAGTTGGCGCCGTTGATACCGTCCTCGTCATTGTCAAAGCAGATGGCAATGGTATCGAAGCTGTCTAGGTATTTGTAATTCTGCTTACAGCTTTTGAAGGCGTTACCTGCACCGTTCTGAACGGACACAACAGGATACCTAGAACCCAGTAGCTGATAGCAGGACAGTGCGTCTAGTTCTCCCTCGACAAGGGTTACAGCCTTGGCAGAGCCAGCGCCGAAAAGATGCTGACCAAAGAGGGCGGCAGACTTTGACGATCCCTCCCAGAGGAAAGACTTACCCCTGCCTCTGACCTTGTTGGCAACGTGTACGCCAGATGTATCATGGTATGGGTAGTAGTGGTTGACTTCTCTTCCTTGGTCATCGTGCTTGACACTAACACCAAAGAACTTGGCAGTATCCTTAGTGATCTTACGATCAGGGATTTCTGATATAACACCAGAAGATAGATGAGTTGATTGTGTTAGTTCAGGACTAAGGGCATTCATCTGTGTTGGTTCTCCTTCATTATCATCATCTATTCCTAGTTCTTTGTTGGTGTACCATTTCTTATCACACTTACCAGAGAAACAGTAACCACCGTCCTTGTAGTAACTGAAAGCATCTGAACTCTCACCACAAGGACACGGCTGATGGGACTTTACCAAATCAGTCTCAGGGTTGTCAAACACTTTTTCACATCCTTTCTAAGAAATATATTTATATAAATATTTATTATTATAATTTATATAAATATATTATAATTAACATTAGGGGAAAGAAGGGAAGTGACAGTGGCACAGGTTTAGACACAGTTATCCTATTGATAAGAACCACTAGGGCACTCATCCCTTCTCTTCCTCGTCCTCGTCCTCGTCCTCGTTCTCAGTAACCCAGTGTCAGTAGCGCAATCAGACAACAGGCAGCGTAGAAGCCTACTACATAGTACATTTGCACCTCCTTGTCAACTCTTTTTCTAGCTCCTCTATTCTTTTTTCTATCTGATATTTCTCATACCTGTCCATTGCTGTTGATCCCACACTGGCACCTGCCATGACAGCAGCACAGCCCGAAAAAAGAAATACAATCATGGGTAGTAACACCAGTGATTTCAATGAACAGTCCACCATTCTGGTGTACGTGTGTACGCCCACTTGGCAAAGGATGCTTTCTCCCCTATGTAGTAGTTACGATAGGCTTGAACCGCATCATCTGGTACCTTGTACTGGTCAGGCATACACTGCGGTGGTTGGGTGTACGTGTTAATAGATGAACTTGGCACTAGCGGTGGGTTGCCATTAGCACGTAACACCCATCTAAGAAAATAGGGTGGCTCCTTCAGCACCTCTCGTAGCTTGGCATCTGTCTTGTGTACCTTGTTAAACCTGTGCGTGTACTCGTCACAGAGGAACTTGAACAGGTGATAGGTCCACTCGTACTGGAGCAGTGATCCTCTGACCCACTTGGTGGAGGGGTGGTTGAGGTGAGCAGTCTTGTACATGCCTAGCTTGTCTGCTTGCTTGTCACCGTCAAGTGACCTGTGAGCAGTGCAGAGCATCTGTGCTGTCTCCAGTATCATCTTGACACAGTGCTTATCACAGTGCATCTCAGCGGCTGTGAGGGGGTCAGGGTGTAGGTAGAAGATGTTCATTAGTCTAGTCTCTCCTTCCAGAATTTTTTTGTCCATTGGTTCTTGGCCCAAGGTGACAGGCAGTTCCATGTAAATGTCATAGGGCCAGTGTTCTTGTAGAACTGTTCTATATCATTGTCAACCATCTTCTCCAGAGGTGACATGATTGATAGGCTTATCATTTGTACATGAACTCAAACTGTAACTGTCTGGGATCATCTGGTATGTCTAGTTCCTCGTCAGGCAGACCGACCTGTCCCTCTGTCTCTATGAAGTTGAGGAAATCATTGATCTCTTTGATCGGCACCTCTGTCAGAGAATATTCAACGTCTGCCACGCTGGTCATATAGTCCCACAGGTCACGCGGTATC
>LSRR01000403.1_pt1 | contig 56681 bp, 75 predicted proteins | sample 1162981 | NCBI WGS metagenome assembly LSRR01 (sample SAMN03256433, study PRJNA305521) | marine metagenome | biome: Estuarine; feature: Estuary; material: Brackish water; isolation source: iron chloride precipitation of viral particles from surface water samples | place: USA: Chesapeake Bay ... | reverse complement strand
ACTCCAAGATCCTTTTCAATCCAAAGGATACAAGAACGCCCTGAATCGAGCCAAGACAGGCCGAATGGTAAAGAAGATGGCGGGAAAGCGTGGCATGAAGAAAGGCGGCACCACTAAGAAGTAGCCTTTATGGCGTTTTTGCAAAGCAACATCCCGCACTTTAAGTGCTGGGTGCGGCGTGAATACACGCACAATCACAGCAAATATCATGGCGAGTTTTTACACGCAATGGCCATAGCTGTGACAACAATGCCCTGTCGGTGTCTTAGTTTCCAGATCATTTTTACTGGGGCTGAGACCTATGATGAGGAAGAGCCAAATGTCCACGGCGGTGCCATGTGGGCACGGATGCCAATTACAGCGCTCGTAGCCGATACGCCGCTAGAGGAATGGCCCGACCCAATGCCAACATACGCCGCCCAACCTTGGGACTGTTCGTCAAGAACGCATGCCGCTTATGTTTTGGACAGAGCCACCCCATGTCCTTGGCTGGCCAAGATAGAGGATAAGTTTTATCCAGCCCGCTATCTTTTTACTGTGGACTACACAGACAACGAGATAGCCGATGATCCAGCGCAACACAAGCAGAGTCATGTGCTTGAGCTTCTTGATGCGGGTCGTTGGACAGGCAATATCGTGGCATTGCCAAACAATCGGGTGAGGGTGACGCATCCGGCATGGTTTGAGACGGGGCAGGGCGCCCCTGACTTCAGGCCGTCACAGCACATCCACTACTCAAAGTCCGATCTGGACTACACGCTGGATGTGAATAGAGTCTTTAACAATCTATATGCAGGTGATCAAGATGATGAAGAGTAAGGGTTACGCCAAGGGCGGGAAGATGACAACGAAGGGCTATGCCAAAGGTGGCAAGCTGAAAATGGTTGAAAAGGATGGCAAGCAAGTTCCATTCTTTGCGGCTGACGGTAAAGGCAAGATGGCTGGCGGCGGCATGGTTCCAAAAACCAAGGGTTACTACAAAGGCGGGAAGGTCATGAAGTCAAAGGGTATGGCCGCTGGCGGAAAGACTCGTGGCTGTGGCGCCGCTACAAAAGGCACTAAACACTCCAACAAAATGGGCTAAACATGGCCGTTGATAAGCTGGGCGTACCCTTCGACCCAAACGAGGTTGATGGAGAGGGAGTCGAGGTCGTTATAGAAAACCCTGACTCTGTTGGCATATTTGAGGAAGGCGAGGGCATGGTCATCGATTTTGACCCAGAAGCCTCCGAGATGATGGGAATACCCCATGATGCCAACTTGGCAGAGGTTGTTAGTGAAAGCGACCTAGCCTCTCTTGCATCCGAACTGGTATCTCAATTTGAGTCAGATAGACAGAGCAGAGCGGATTGGGAAGATTCTTATATTCGCGGCCTTGATCTTTTAGGCTTGAAGTTTGAAGACAGATCAACTCCTTGGGAGGGCGCTTGTGGTGTATTTCACCCAATGCTTTCCGAAGCAGTTGTTCGCTTCCAAGCGCAAACAATCCAAGAGATTTACCCAGCGAGTGGCCCAGTAAAGACCACGATTGTCGGCGTCATAGATGACGAAAAAACAAAGCAGGCCGAGCGAGTTCAAAATTACCTGAACTACTTGATCACTCAAAAAATGACAGAGTACCGCACGGAAACAGAGAAGTTGCTCTTCTCTCTGCCCATCGCTGGCTCTGCGTTTAGAAAGGTGTATTACGACCCAAATCTAGGCCGACCATGCGCTATGTTTGTTCCGGCTGAAGATTTCGTTGTCAGCTATGGGGCATCAGACCTTTCCACATGCGAACGTGCAACGCATGTCATGAAGCGTTCTGCAAATGATATTAGAAAGCTACAACACGCTGGATTTTATCGAGACATAGAGCTTCCGGCTCCATCTCCTGATATCTCAGAAATACAGCAAAAGTACAACCGTCTCACGGGCGATTCTGATAACTATGAGTTTGATGATCGGCATACCCTTCTTGAGATGCATGTCAATCTTGATTTGATTGGGTTTGAAGACACAGACGGCGGTATGCCCACGGGGATTGCCCTGCCGTATGTAGTTACCATTGACAAGTCATCCAGAGAGGTGCTGTCAATTCGTCGCAACTGGTACGAGGACGACCCAAACAAGTTGCGAAGAGAACACTATGTGCACTACCAATACCTGCCCGGACTGGGGTTTTACGGGTTTGGATTAGTCCACATGATCGGCGGTCTATCCAAGTCGGCAACGTCTTTGTTGCGACAACTGGTAGATGCCGGAACGCTTGCCAACCTACCGGGAGGACTGAAGTCTCGCGGCCTACGGATAAAAGGGGACGATACCCCCATTATGCCGGGAGAGTTCCGCGATGTAGACGTTCCGGGTGGAGCAATACGCGACAACATAACCTTCCTTCCCTACAAGGAACCAAGCAACGTGCTGTATCAGTTGCTGGGCGATATCGTCCAAGAAGGGCGAAGGTTTGCGTCAGCGGCGGATGTGAAAGCCTCAGATATGAACGGCGAAGCTCCGGTTGGCACCACGCTAGCAATACTTGAGCGAGAGATGAAGGTTCTGAGCGCGGTTCAAAGCCGCGTTCATGCCGCAGTATCGAAAGAACTCAAGATTCTTTCTGAGGTTGTGCGGGACTACGGTCCCGATATCTACCCATACAACCCAGAAGAAGATCCGATTGTTAAAGAAGATTTTGATGACAGGGTGGATATAATACCCGTCAGCGACCCGAACGCAGGCACAATGGCTCAGCGGATTATGCAGTATCAATCCGCCTTGCAACTTGCGGCGCAGGCACCAGAGATGTACGACCTGCCTCTGCTTCACCGTCAAATGCTTGGTGTTCTTGGCATACAGGATGTGGATAACATCATTCCTCCAGAGGATGATGTACCGCCAACAGACCCTGTGACAGAGAACATGAACATCATCAACGGCGAACCCGTGAAGGCGTTTATTTATCAGGATCACGAGGCGCATATTCAGGTTCATATGTCTCTGATGCAAAACCCAGAGATTGCATCTTTGATGGAGCAGTCGCCAAACGCTCAAGCGTCTCAAGCGGCAATGGCCGCGCACATCGCGGAGCACGTTGCTTTTGGTTATCGAGACAAGATAGAGAAAGAGCTTGGTGTCGAGTTGCCGCCTCCAAACGAACGACTGCCAGAAGATATCGAACTGCGCCTATCGAGACTAACCGCTCCAGCGGCGGCTCAGATCACAGGAAAGGCCCAACAGCAGGCTCAAGCACAGGAACAGGCGGCACAGCAAGAAGATCCTATTGTCCAGATGCAACAGCGCGAGCTTGCGCTTAAAGAACAACAGGCTCAGGCCAAGGCTCAGGCGGAGATGGCCAAGATTCAAGCGGATCTTGAGAAGTCTCGCGGAAAGATGATGGTCGATATGCAAAAGATGGAGCAACAGGAGCGTATAGAAAGCGCTAGGATTGCATCGAAGATGACCCTAGAGGGGCGGAAAAGCGCATCTCAGCTACAGCTTGAAGACAAGAAAATAGCTGAAAAGGTTCGATCTCAGCTAGAAAAAGAAGAAGCCCAAAAAGAAATAGAGGGATTTAAGGCTGGGTTTAATCTTGTTAGGGACATGTTAGATGAGTAATTTGGTAACAAATAACTTGTTAAAAGCATTGCAAGTAGAGTATCGTAACCATATGAATGAAATAGCCGACCATATGTCATGTGGTGGCTGTCAGGATATGAACGAGTATTCACGCTGTGTAGGCATCATAGAAGGACTGGCCTATGCGGAACGCGCCCTTCTTGATCTTAACGAAAGGATGGAACGCGAATAATTCGTTACAAAAGGTAACGCATGGCGACACCGGACGCCAATTTCTGGTGCAGGAACAGATCTATGACAGAAGAGCAGAAGACTGCAAGTCAGCTACCAGACCCAAAAGGTTACAAGCTACTTATCGCTCTCCCAGACCCCGAAGAAAAGACCGAGGGTGGGATTCTCAAGGCAAAGCAAACAATGCAGGTAGAAGAGGTTGGATCTATTTGCGGCTTTGTTTTGAAGATGGGCGATGACGCCTACAACGACGATAAGCGCTTTCCAAACGGCCCCTACTGCAAGGTGGGCGACTGGATAATGATGCGATCCTACAGCGGGACTCGCTTCAAGATCCACGGAAAAGAGTTTCGTCTTATCAATGACGATAGTGTTGAAGCCGTAGTTGAAGACCCAAGAGGAATAGAGAAGGTATGAGTGACGAGCAAACAACTAGCGAAATGTCTGCCGAGGACAAGTTCTTTGGTGTAAAAACCACGTTCGACAAGACCAAGAAGCCCGAATCTCCAGAGGTTGACCTTGAGGTTGTCGATGATCGACCCGAAGAGGATCGAAGGCCGCCAGCAAAAGGCACATCAAAAGCCCAAAAGGCAGATGACGATGATGAGCTGTCTGGCTACAGTGAAAAAGTTAAGAAAAGAATTAACAAGTTGCGCTATGAGCAACACGAGGAGCGGCGCCAGCGAGAAGCGGCGGAGCGGATGCGTGAAGAAGCTATACGGGTAGCGCAACAATATGAGGCCCAAAGCCGTCACTATCAGGGAGTAATTTCTCAGGGTGAAAAGGTTTTGGTCCAGCAGATCAGGGATCGCGCCGCGACAACCCTGCAACAAGCCAAAGATAAGTATCGTGCGGCTTACGAAGAAGGCAATACAGAAAAGATTCTAGAAGCCCAAGAGCAGATGATGAATGCCCAGTCCGAGGTGAAATCGGCTGAGTACCAGATGAATCAGCTTCAAAGCAGGGATCAGCGGAATCAATATGCACTGCAACAGCAGGCTAGGGCCAAGCAACAACAGGTCCAGCGTCAGGCTCGGGCCGCTCCACCGCCGCCAAAGCCTTCAAGCAAGGCCGTTGAATGGGCCGAGGAAAATCCTTGGTTCCAGCAAGACAAGGAAATGACCGCCTTGGCTTTTGGCGTTCATGAGAAATTAGTCAGAGACGAGGGTTTCGACCCAGAGTCTGACGAATATTTTGATGCCATTGACCGCACTATGCGGGCAAGGTTTCCAGACTACTTCGGTGAGGGAAACTCCGATTCGGGCAAAAAGCCCTCCTCGACCTCCCGAAGCCCCCACGCAGTTGTGGCCCCTTCCTCTAGGAATAACGGCGCCAAACCGCGCAAAGTGAGGCTGAATCGAACCCAGCTTGCTCTCGCAAAGCGACTTGGGATAACACCAGAACAGTACGCCACGCAACTCATTAAGGAGTCTTGATAACATGGCAGAACAGCGCACAAAGCGGGCATCAGAGGCCCGAGAAGTTGAGCAACGTCCAAGTGATTCTTGGAAGCCAGCATCAGTATTGCCAACCCCCGACCCCCAAGACGGGTGGGTATTCCGTTGGATACGCACCAGTACCCTTGGGCAATCTGACAACACTAACGTGTCTCAGAAGTTTAGAGAGGGCTGGATTCCTGTAAAGGCTGAAGATCATCTCGAGCTAGAGGTAATGTCGGATGTAGGTTCGCGCTTTGATGGAAACATCGAGGTTGGCGGGTTACTTCTGTGCAAAGCCCCTGAAGCAGAGATGCAACAGCGTCAGGAGTATTTTGAGCGAATGGCGGAGAATCAGATGGAGTCTGTTGACAACAGCTTCATGAGAGAGAACGACCCGCGAATGCCAGTTCTGAAACCAGAGCGAAGCAGTCGCACAACCTTTGGTCGAAGCTAATCCCTGAAAGGGGGTCGGCTTCTAATTGAATCATCAAGGAGATGAGACATGGCTAGTTCAGCTACTCCCTCCGGTGCGGAACCAGTAGGCACTTTAAGTGCATCTGGATCTTTTACCGGGAAGATTCGCCATATCAAAATTGCTTCAGCTTATAACACAAGCATTTTTTATGGCGATTTCGCTAAGTTGGTTGCCGCAGGAACGGTAGAAAAGGCGGCGGTTACTACCGCAGTCGTTGCCGGAACTGTAGGCATCTTTGTGGGCTGTGCCTACACTGACCCCAACACAAAACAGAAGACCTTCAGCCAGTATTGGCCCGCAGACACTGTAGCTTCCGATGCGGTTGCTTACGTTGTTGACGATCCAAAGTTGGTCTTCCAAATGCAAGGTGATGGAAGCATTGCTCAGACTGGACTTGGAAACAATGTTCAGGCTATCAGCACAGCGGGATCGACCGACATTGGTCGAAGCCGAAATGCGCTGGACGCAAGCACTATTGCCACCACTAACACATTCCCGCTCCGTATCGTTGACTTCGTGGACGGCCCCGACAGTGCAGTAGGTGATTCATTCACTGACTGTATCGTCACTTGGTTGCCCGGAAGCCATGCTTACGATACCGCGCTTGGCGTTTAAGGAGGTCTAAGAAATGGCTATTTCACGCGCACAAATGTTGAAAGAGCTTCTCCCCGGCCTGAACGCCCTGTTCGGCTTGGAGTATGAGAGGTATGAAGACGAGCACACGATGATTTACGAAACTGAATCATCTGAGCGCTCTTTTGAGGAAGAAGTTAAGCTGTCAGGATTCGCGGCGGCGCCAGTTAAGGCTGAAGGCGCGGCGATTTCTTACGATTCTGCACAAGAGTCGTTCACAGCTCGCTACAACCACGAGACTATCGCCCTTGGTTTCTCTATCACTGAGGAAGCAATGGAAGATAACCTGTATGACTCACTGTCTGCTCGTTACACCAAGTCTCTGGCTCGCGCTATGTCGCACACTAAGCAAGTTAAGGCGGTCAACCCTCTTAACAATGGCTTCACCAGCTATAACTCTGGTGATGGTGTGACTCTGTTCAGCACAGCTCACCCACTGGTCAGTGGCGGTACAAACGCCAACCGACCCACTGTTGCGGCTGACCTGAACGAAACCTCACTGGAAGATGCTGTAATTAACATTGCCGCATTTACCGATGAGCGTGGTCTTTTGATCGCGGCGCGTCCTCGCAAGTTGATTGTCCCGCCCGCACTGATGTTTGTGGCAACTCGTTTGCTGGAAACTGAAGGTCGCGTTGGTACGGCTGACAACGACATCAACGCCCTTCGCAACAACGGTTCGATTCCAGAAGGCTACTCAGTCAATCACTTCCTGACTGACAATAACGCCTTCTTCATCATTACCGATGTGCCGAACGGCATGAAGCACTTCCAGCGCACCGCTCTGGAAACTTCAATGGATGGCGACTTTGATACCGGCAACGTCCGTTACAAGGCTCGTGAGCGATACAGCTTCGGCGTATCCGACCCTCTGGGCATCTACGGTTCACCCGGAACCAGCTAATCCGGTCCATTCAGGGGGCTTCGGCCCCCTTTTTAATTCCTGACTGATTGTTCCACATGGAACATCAGACACTGGCCACGACAGGAGACTCACATGGCTACTACTACTTTTTCAGGTCCAATTAAGGCAGGCACTATCCGAGATGGTGCAGATGCCAATGTTGGCTTTGTTTTAATGGCGCAGAGCGCCAATGTTGTTTTTGGCGACGATGGATCAACCACTGTTGTTGCAACAGTCCCAGCAAACAGCCAGATTTATCAGATCGCTGTCGATGTAACCACGGCATTTAACGCGGCTACTACCAACACGTTTGATCTTGGCGATGGAACCACGGCAGATCAGTACGCAGACGCGCTTAACGTAAGCTCTGCGGCTCGTGTTCTGGCTACATCTGACGTAAGCCAGATCGGCAACCTGATTGATATCGGCACCTCTGATGTGGATGTGACGGTTACTTACAATCAAACCGGAACCGCCGCAACTGCTGGCGCCGCCACGGTCACTGTTCTGTACATCCAGAACAACAACCTGTCTTAATGATGCGGGGCTTCGGCCCCCTTTTCTTATTTTGAGGGATATCGTGTGAATAGCTTATCTCAGATACATCAAGGCCATCGTCACGAGAGCGGATTTGTTGCTCTTGGTCGCCTTCGTCTCAAGGAGTTCAGCGTAGTAGGTTCAGCGTCTGCCGGTACGCTTGTTGTGTTTGACACGGATACCGCACCAGAAACTGGCACTTACGCTCAATCTGGAACAACGGTCACCGTGACTGATACAGGCCACGGTCTTTCTACTGGCGATGTTGTTGGAATTAACTTTGCCGTGGGCACAGGTGGAACCGCACAGCCGGGTAACTACGAGATCACAGTTACAGACGGCAATACTTTCACGGTCACCATGCTGAACTCTGACACAATAACGGGAACACCGGCATGTCAGTATGTTTCAAATAGCGGCGCCAACCAAAAGTCACCGAAGCGTTGGATAATGTCCAAGCACACTTCTGCGGCAGACACCTTCGCCAATGTCTTTCAAGTACCAAATAGTGGCTTTGTTGCTAAGAATGGGGTGTATTTCTTTATGGAAAATCTCACTGAGGCAGACGTATTTTACGAGGTGTGACATGCGGATTTACTACAAGACGGGCGGCAAAACCGAATCGAAAGTAAATCAATCTGGCAACTACACCAAGCCCGGAATGAGAAAGCGGCTCTTCAATCAAATAAAATCCGGCGGAAAAGGCGGCAAGCCCGGACAGTGGTCTGCCAGAAAAGCTCAGATGCTGGCGAAGAAGTACAAGGCCGCTGGCGGAGGTTATAAGGACTAATGGCTGTCAAGAAGCCGCAGAAGTCGTTGAGGAGCTGGACTAAGCAGAAATGGCGCACAAAGTCTGGCAAGCCTAGCACTCAAGGGCCGAAAGCGACTGGAGAGCGATATCTGCCAGAAAAGGCAATAAAGTCTCTTTCCTCCAGCGAGTACGCCGCCACCTCACGAAAGAAACGGCAGGATACCAAGAAGGGCAAGCAACATTCCAAGCAACCTGCAAAGGTTGCCAAGAAGACGGCTAGGCACAGGAAAAAGGCATGAGATTTTATAGCAAAGGGGGCAGGGTTGATAAGAAGTCGATGGCTTGTAATAAACCTCGCAGGACGCCAAATCACCCTAAAAAATCTCATATAGTAAAAGCCTGTGAGGGAGGCAAAGAAAAGGTAATTCGGTTTGGCGAGCAAGGGGCCAAAACGGCGGGCAAGCCCAAGAAAGGTGAGTCAGCTCGCATGAAGGCAAAGAGAAAGTCTTTCAAGGCAAGGCATCGAAGAAATATTAAGAAAGGGAAGATGTCTGCGGCTTATTGGGCTGACAAGGCAAAGTGGTAACGATTCATCGAGTTGTCTGGAGAGATGCGGTAGGCGGCTCCAGCTCAGGATGGAGGCCACTGTCAGAGTTAAAAGATCAAAGCGTTGCAACAGTGATTTCTTGTGGCGTAATAATTCATGAGGATGAGGAGAAGATAATTATCTGCCCTCATGTCATTGTTGAGGATGATAGGGTAATCGAGGGCGATGCTGAGATAGCAATCCCAAAGGATTGGATAATCTCCAGTATGAAGATGGCCACGTTCCCACCCGGAGACTAGGAGCTAATAATGGTTATTAGTCGAGCACAGACTGGAAAGCAGGTAAAGAATGCGCCTAGCTCCAAGGTCAAGAAGGTGATGAAAGAGTTTAAGCAGGGCAAGCTGAAGTCTGGCGGCTCTGGCAAAAAGGTAACAAAGAAGAAGCAGGCTATTGCGATTGCCCTTTCCGAAGCTGGCAAAAGCAAGAAAAAGAGTAGGAAGAAATCCTGATGGCGACAAGCGGAACTTACAACTTTACTCTTGACTTGTCAGATATTGTAGAGGAAGCATTTGAACGCGCTGGGCTTGAGTTACGAAGTGGATACGATTACAAGACTGCTCGCCGTAGCCTTGATCTTCTTATGCTTGAGTGGCAAAACAGGGGTCTTAACCTCTGGACGGTACGCGACACGACAATGGCGCTGGTTGCCGGAACATCATCGTATGATTTGACCGGAGAAAAGCTCGACATTGTTGAGGGGCTTTTGCGAACTGATGCTGGAGACACATCAAAGCAGACAGACCTGACCATGCAGAGAATCTCTGTTAGCCAGTATGCCCATCAAACCAACAAGCTGACAGAGGGGCGCCCTCTCCAGTTTTATGTTGAAAGGAAGCCAGCCAATATCACGCTTCATTTCTGGCCAACGCCGGATGCAACGACGAGCTATACGTTTGCGTATTACTATATGGAGCGGATAGAGGACAGCGGTAAGCCCGGATCAAACAACATGGATGTTCCTGATAGGTATCTTCCGTGCCTTGTTGCCGGACTTGCCTATCAGATAGCAAGCAAAAGACCTGAGGCGATGGGCTTGGTCGGCCAGCTAAAGCAAGTTTATGAGGAGCAGTGGTCTCTTGCGGCAGACGCATCGAGAGAGAAAGCGGCTCTTTATGTCACTCCCGGCGGGTATAACTACCTATGAGTAGCTACACAACTGGCAAAAAAGCATTCGGGTTTTGTGACAGAACCGGCTTTCGCTACCCCCTAAGAGATCTTGTTCGTCAGATTGAGGACGGGCGATGGAATGGTCTCTTGGTAGGGCGGGATGTTGTTGACCAAGATCAGCCGCAGTTAAAACTAGGAGAGATCAATGCGAGCGATGCTCAAGCGCTTAGAAACCCTAGACCGGACAAAGATCTTGTCGAAAGCAGGGCTTTATCTGCGTGGAACCCTGTGGGTGGCGGTAATAGTGATTTGGGTAGTCGCACTGTGGGGCTGGACATGGAAGGCATGGTTGGGCGCGTAACGGTGGAGACGAGTTAATGGCATTCACATTTACAACCCTGAAGCAGGCCATACAGGATTACGTTGAGTCCAACGAGACCAGCTTTGTTAATAACTTGTCACTGATAATAACTCAGGCCGAAGACAAGATTTTAAAGAACGCCCAGCTTCCCGCCTTTAGGAAGAATGTAACCGGCACCCTGAGCGTTGGAGATCAATACTTGGCGGCACCGACAGATTTCTTGTCGCCATACTCATTGGCCTTGGACAACAGTGGGTATGACTACCTTCTATTCAAGGACGTTAACTTCATTAGACAGGTATATCCGTCAAGCGGAACGCAGGCGACGCCAAAAGCGTATGCCATATTTGATGACGACTTCTTTATTGTTGGCCCAACTCCTGATCAAGCTTACGCGGTAGAACTTCATTATTTCTACAAGCCTGAGTCGATCACAACAGCCGGGTCAGGGACAAGCTGGTTAGGTGATAACGCGGAGTCAACTCTTCTCTATGGATGTCTTGTCGAGGCCTATACTTACCTGAAGGGCGATCAAGACTTAATGCAGTTGTATATTCAAAAGTACAATGAGGCCTTGGTCCGTCTTGAGGAGCTTGGCGAGGGCTATAGCACAACTGATAGCTATCGCTCTGGGAGCGTCAGAAAAGCCAGAACATGACGGACTTTTGTAACAGTCAGACGGGTTTCGTCTCCGTATCAACAACCAACAACAGGGGGTTCACCCCTGAGGAAGTTGCGGAAAGATGCCTAGACAAAATCATCTCTGTTTCGTCAGATGCTAATCCGGTGATAAGGGATCAGGCCTTAGCGTACAGGAATAACATAAAGGCGCTTATTGTCTTTTACATGAAAGAAGCGATAAAGAGCGACAGAACGACCATTTTCAACGCCCTCATAGAAGCGGGGCAAAAAGACTTAGCGGAAGCCGTAAGGAGACTCTGATGGCATTTACTGGAAACTACATGTGCACATCTTTCAAGCAACAGTTGCTTCAGGCACAGCATGATTTTACTGCCAGCACGGGAGACACTTTCAAGCTGGCTATGTATACAAACTCAGCAACTTTTGACGCCAGCACAACCGACTACACAGCGACCAATGAGGTAGCTGGAACGGGTTATTCTGCCGGTGGCGGAACCCTGACGAACGTCACGCCTACAACCTCGGGAACAACGGCGCTTACTGACTTTGCAGACTTAACTTTTAGCAGTGCAACGATCACAGCTAGGGGCGCTCTTATATACAACACGACAACGGGGGCCGGAACCGGCACGACCGACACCGTCCTTGTTTTAGATTTTGGGTCTGATCAGTCATCCAGTGCGGGGGACTTTACGATCACTTTCCCAACTGCGGATGCGTCAAACGCAATTATTCGGATTGCATGATTTATGGCGCTGGTCATTGCGGATCGCGTCAAAGAGACAACCACCACTACAGGGACGGGTGCGTTGTCCCTCGGTGGCGCAGAAACAAACTATGTGGCATTTTCTAGCGCTCTTGCTGACGCAGATACAACGTACTACGCCATAGTTGACTACACCAACAATGATTGGGAAGTTGGTCTTGGCACCTACGCAAGCGCAGGAAATACCCTTACAAGAACTACGGTTTTAGCCTCAACAAATGCCGGGTCTGCGGTTAACTTGTCAGCAGGAACTAAGGATGTGTTTATCACATATCCGTCTGGCAAAGCTGTTTATGAAGATGCTAGCAACGATGTCCGTCTTGGCGGGAATCTTTATATATCAAACGGCGCCGGCATTGAGGAAGGTGGAACGTCCTATTTTACAGATTTTGTAGCGGCATCAAGCAACGGGACAGATGATGATGGATTGCTTGCGTTCTACGGCGGCACTGACTATAACCGAGGTGCTGGGGTTATTGTCTATGGCGATGATCACGCCACTAACGCTAATGAGATTAGGTTCTTAAACGGAGCATTTGTAGAGCGATTCGTTATAGAGGCTGATGGCACGGCTAGCTTTCAAGGCGGCATAAACGAAAAGCAGTACAACCTAACCGGGACGGACATAGATCCCACAAACGGAACGATTCAGTACAAGACTTTAGCCGCAAATACCACCTTTACAGAGTCTCTCGCTGACGGCGACTATGTCATACTGATGATCGATGACGGCACGGCATACACTGTAACGTGGCCCACCACCACATGGGTCGGCGGCTCCGCGCCCACGCTTGAAACGACGGGCTACAACGTCATCAACTTGTGGCAAGTAAATGGCGTTTTGTACGGGGCTTCTGTCGGTGCTACTTCATAAGCTCTTGATGACAAAAACAAGCGCCGCAGAAATAACTTTTGTTGGCGCTACGTCAGCAACAGACACATCATCGCCTAGTTTTAGCGCGATCACTGATCTTCAAGAAGGGGATTTAGTCATTACTTATGCCTCCAGAGGTGCAGGCTCTTTTACATTGTCTTCATCTGGTTGGTCTGGATGGAACAGCAACTTTCCGGCGTCAAACAGCAACAACAGCATTACTAATATCCCTGCATACAAAATCATGGGTGCAACTGTTGACACGGGGCAGTCGTACACATCAAATGCTCAGGCATGGACAGCGGTTGCGTTTAGGAACGCGACGGTTGATAGCCCGGAGGTCATTAACTTTGCAACGGCAACAGGAACGAGTTTAAGTCCCCCGTCTATTTCTATAGCAACGGATGGCAGTGCGTTAGTCCAATTTTGTGCAATAGATGACGATGCCTCGTCCCTTACACCGTCCACGGGGTATACAAAAGCGGCAGAGGCACAAAACGCTACCAACGGTAGTAATGCGCTGACTTACAAATTAGGGCTTTCTGCTGGCACAGAAGCCCCTGCTACCTATAGCTGGTCAACGTCAGACGCGCAACTCTATAGGGCGCTTCGTATAATTCCGTCATCATAAAGAGAGGATAGGCACATGCTAGGTTTTACGCCATTATCCGCATTGCCCCTCTCGGACGCGCCAAAAACTGTCAGTGTGGCAGTTACGGGAGTTGCCGCGACAGGTCAGGTCGGCACGGTAACCACCGAAGTTACTGCGAATGTGCCTGTTACAGGCGTGGCCGCTACTGGTCAGGTTGGGTCTGTAGCGGTTTCTGGCCAAGCCAACGTTTCGATCACCGGACTCTCTGCAACAGGTCAGGTTGGTTCGGTAGCGATTTCTGGAGATGCGGTTGTTTCTGTTACCGGCGTCTCCGCAACAGGACAAGTTGGCTCTGTCACAATATCTGCCGGAACCGGGGCTTCGGTTCTCGTTACCGGACTCTCTGCGACAGGCCAAGCTGGCTCGGTAGCAGTTTCCGGTGATGCTAACGTATCAGTTACAGGTGTAACCGCTACAGGTCAAGTAGGATCGGTCACTATAGCGCTCGGGCTAACCGTTGCCGTAACAGGAATATCTGCCACCGGCCAAGTTGGTTCCGTGACAGTAACAAGGCCTGCCACGGTCAATGTCACGGGGGTTGGCGCAGAGGGGCTTGTAGGCAGACTATTTTTCTGGACAAACATAGATCCAGATCAAAACCCAAGTTATTCTGAGATAAATCCATCTCAGTCGCCGGTATGGGTAGAAGAATCGCCGTCTCAATCAGCGTCTTACTCATCCATATCGCCTTTACAATCACCGAGCTGGGTAGAAATAACCCCCTCTCAAAACCCAAGTTATGAAGAAATTGCCGCATAAAGGAATCCTGAATGCCTAGTTCATATACAACCAATCTCGGCATAGAGAAGATAGCGACCGGAGAGCAGTCCGGCCAGTGGGGTGACACAACAAACCTCAACTTTGACATCATCGATCAGGGGATAAACGGCATTGCCCAGACAACACTGTCTGCGGCGGGGTCGTCCGGTTCCCCTAATACACTTCCGATAACAGATGGCACTCTCTCTGTAGGAAGAAATGCGTTTATCGAGTTTGTGGATGGCGGTGACTTAGGTGCAACAGCCTATGTCCAGCTAACACCAAATGATGCGGAGAAGGTGGTTTATTTAAGAAACAGCCTGTCTGCCTCTCGATCCTTGATTGTCTTTCAGGGCACCTACAATGCGAGCAATGATTTTGAGATTGCAAACGGAGAAGATGTCGTTCTGAAATTTAACGGTGGAGGCACCGGGGCGACGGTTACCGATGTATTTAACAAGTTATCTGTAACAAGCCTGACAACCCCAAGCCTGACAGCAACAACAAGCACCCTGACCACATTGACAGCAACAACATTGACAGCAACAACCGGAACCTTGAGCAGTGCCGATATAGACGGCGGCTCCATAGACGGCGCAACCGTAGGGGCTACAAGCGCGTCAACAGGAAATTTCACCACTCTCAACGCAACGGGGAAGACCACGTTTGACGCAGAGATTGAGGAACAGCAGTACAGCTTTACAGGCACTGATGTTGACCCCGCAAACGGAACGATTCAGTACAAAACCCTGAGCGGCAACACAACGCTAACTGAGTCACTTGTTGACGGGGAATATGTGACCCTAATGATTGATGACGGCACTGCCTACACAATCACATGGCCTACAACAACGTGGATTGGGGGATCTGCCCCAACACTGGGCATCTCTGGATATAACGTGATAGAGCTGTGGAAGGTCAACGGAACGCTGTACGGAGCTTTTGCCGGTAATGCAACGTAGTCACATACTTAGAGCGGCTAATCCGCAGGTAGAGTTTGTTGGGGCGACGTCAAGAACCGGAAACGACAGTCTGCCGTTAACGGGAATTGCTGGCCTGCAAGCAGGGGACATCGTCGTTGCTTTTTCCCAAGACGATAACACTGCCCACCGCTTGTTAAGCTCTGGTTGGTCCGGATGGAACGGCAACTTCCCCAATTCAAACACAGACAACAGCATTGATAACATAGCCGCGTACAAAACAATGGGGGCCACGCCAGACACCAGTATCTTATTTGATGATGATGTTGATGTTATTTGCGCGGCGGCTTTTAGAGGCGCCAAGTGGGGCTCTAGCACATCATCCGCATCCAGCACAGGAACCAACAGCATAACCGCGCCTAGTCTGACAATAAGCCGAGGTGGCAGTGCGGCGGTCTACTTTGCAATGCTTGATGATGACAATTCAACCATCACGGGAGTTCCTACTGGCTACACTATTGCAACTCAAAATGCGAGGGTGGGAGGAACCGGGGGAATCATCTACCGCTTGGAAAGACCTGCCGGGACAGAGTCTCCTAGTGGCTCAATCACCTTCGGGTCTACTGACGCCATCTTCGTGCGTGGCTTGGTTTTACAGCCGTAATTTTAACTTGAGGTTTTTTAGATGAGCTATGTAAAAGTAACGGGCGGAGTTCCTGAGGAGTATTCCTTCTCTCAACTGCGGAGCGACAACCCAAATGTTTCTTTTCCCGCAGACCCTTCTGAAGCAATTCTTGCTGACTATGATGTCTATATTTATACGCAAGATCCAGTGCCAACCGCCGATGTCGTCACTATTGGTGATTTTTATCAAGATAATGGCGAGTGGAAGAGGGCATGGAACAGCAGGGATTTTACCGACGAAGAGCGAAGATCTCAAATGATCGTCTCGAATCGTCAAGCCAGACTGGCCCTTAATCAGGCAGGCCTGCTGGCTAACGTGGAAGCGGCAATAGCCGGGATGTCAGAACCAGACAAGACGATAGTGACATTAGAGTGGGAATACGCAACAGAAATAGAAAGGACTTCGCCGTGGGTAATCTCAATGGGAGCATCGCTTGGATTGACAGAGACGCAGTTGGACGATTTGTTCGTCGCGGCGGATCTGCTGTAGGTAGATATTTAATAAGGGTCGGTGACTCTTTGTCTCAAGTTCTGAATGTTGCTTTGTTTTTTGGGCAAAACCCAAATGAGTCTCTTTCTGGAAGAAGCCACCGGCTAAGAGACGTTTATGGGTGGCGAGAGCTAAGAGTTCTCATAGATACGCTCTTTTATTTATTTCAGCAGGATCACTGCAAAAAAGCATTTTATAGCGACATAGAGAGAGCAAAAAGACTTTTGCAGGAGAATTGCGTTAATGGATGAGCAACTCGCTAACAGGCTAGACAGATTTGAGCGGAGGCTTGATGATGTGGCAAAAACACTGGAAACACTAGCTAGAGTGGAAGAGCGTCAGTTTATGCAAACAGAAACACTTACCCGTCTTTGGAAGTCTGTTGAGGCGCTTGAGGCGAGAGTGGACGACATAGAATCAAACACTGCCTCAAAGCCAATTACGGTGATTCTGTGGGGAGCGCTTGTTGTCTCTGGCGGAATAATTGGCTTCCTTACTAACATTATCCTCAGGATCTAATCATATGTGGACAGCACTGATAGCGCCCATAGCGGGCATTGTTACCGATTGGCTCTCAAATCAAAAAGAAAAGTCTCAAGCAAAGCACGTTGCCCAGATGCAGGTCATTTCAAACACCGCAATATGGGAAGCAAAGATGGCTGAGGCAACAAACAACTCGTGGAAAGACGAGTGGTTTACCGTTCTCCTAAGCTCTCCTGTTGTATGCATTATCTATGGTGTTGTTATGGACTCAGAAGAAGTTATATCTAGAGTTGGCTATGCGTTTGAGCAGTTAAACGCACTGCCTGAGTGGTATCAATACCTTCTGTTTCTAGCCGTATTTGCCAGTTTTGGCATTAGGGGCGCAGACAAAATTAGTCAGCTTTTGACAAAGCGGTAACATGTTCCGTTATTTTGAAATCTCCGAGTTTGACTGTAGCGAAACCGGAGAAAACAAAATGAACCCGGTGTTCTTGCTAGCTATTGACAGCTTGAGAGATGTCTGCGGATTTCCTTTTGTCATAACCTCTGGGTACAGATCTCCAAAACACAGCATAGAGGCGGCAAAAGACAAGCCGGGAACTCATGCTCAGGGCATAGCTTGCGACATAAAGGTGTCGAATGGTGAGCAGAGGAGGGCGGTAGTTGCTCATGCCATATCTCTAGGCATGGCGGGGATAGGTGTTGCAAAAACCTTTGTGCATGTGGATGCGAGAAAAACAACGCCAGTAATATGGACGTATTAGGTAGTAATTTATGCCATTAGCCAAGTTGCCTTTTGCCCCCGGCGTAAACAAGGAGGGCACCCAGTATAGCGCCCAGCTTGGCTGGTATGATTCTGACAAGATCAGATTCAGGAAAGGTCGGGTAGAAAAGATAGGCGGCTGGGAAAAATACTCTCAAAATGCTGTTAATGGCGTTCCAAGGGCATTGCAAGACTGGGGAACGGCGCAGGCTACCGCCTATTTGGCTGTGGGCACGAATCTAAAATACTACGTCGAAAGCGGTGGTGCGTTTCAGGATGTCACCCCAATAAGGGTAACAACGGCGGCTGGCGATGTCACTTTTTCTGCAACGAATGGGTCTTCGACAATCACGGTTTCCGACACAGCGCATGGTGCCGTTGCCTCTGACTTTGTCACTTTTTCTGGCGCCGTTACCTTGGGAGGAAGCATCACCGCCAGCGTACTCAATCAAGAGTATCAGATAGCCACCATCGTTGATGTTGATTCGTACACAATAACGGCAAAAGACACCTCAGGCGTGGAAGTCACTGCAAATGCCAGTGACACCGGCAATGGTGGGGCGTCGGTTGTAGGCGCGTATCAGATAAACACGGGCCTAAACATCTACGTTCAGACAGCGAACGGCTGGGGATCTGGTAGCTGGGGCGAAAGTCCTTGGGGTGAAGGAACGGGTCTTTCTGTTGCCAATCAGCTTCGCCTGTATAGCCAAGACGTTTTCGGTGATGATCTGATATTCAACCCCAGACTTGGCGGTGTGTATTACTGGGATGAGAGTACGGGCGGCAGGGCTTTTGATATTGGTCAGTTGCCATCTCCCGCTTCGACGCCAACAGCGGCTCTTCAGGTAATGGTTTCTGATGTTGATCGCCATGTTATTTGTTTTGGCGCAAACCCAATAGGTTCGTCAGACATAGACCCGTTGCTCGTTAGATGGTCTGACCAAGAAAATGCGGCAGACTGGCAACCAACTGCGACAAACACTGCGGGTGGTCAGGTGCTTTCAACCGGCACAAGCATTATAGGTGCGATCAAGACAAGACAGGAAATCCTTATTTTTACAGACGAGGGAATCCAGTCGATGCGATTCATTGGCGCCCCGTTTGTTTTCTCGTTTTCTTTGGTGAGCCAGAACATGAGCATTGTCTCACCGAGGGCGGCGGCATCTGTTGGAGACGCTGTTTACTTCATGGATCTGGATGGATTCTATATCTATCAAGGCTCAATACAGAGAGTTCCATGCTCGGTTCATTCATATGTTTTTGACAACCTAAACAGGGATCAAGCGTTTAAGTCATTCTCGTATAATAATCCTGACTTTTCAGAGATTACTTGGTTTTACCCGGTAGGCACCGGGAATACAGAAGCGACCAGTTACGTTACCTACAACTACTCAGAGAATGTATGGGCAGTTGGCACAATGGATCGAAGTGCGTTTATCTCAGCGCAGACCAAGGAGTACCCTGTTGGCGCGGGGGTAGACATATCGGATTTGTCAGCAAACTACGTTTACAGTCACGAGCTTGGCAATGACGCAGATGGCGAAGAGCTGGTTGCTTATGTAGAAAGCGGCGGGTTTGACCTGACTGATGGCAACTCCTTCTCCTTCGGAAAGCGATTTATTCCAGACTTTAGATTTTCTGGCAACCCTAATGCGGTGGATATTTCTATCGTTGTGAAGGGCAGGGACTTTCCGTTGGATGACTTTACTGACTTGGCTACATCATCGATCACGGCAAGCTCTACACAGGCGCATATCAGAACAAGATCGAGAGAGGTGGCTGTAAAGATAACCTCATCTGGAACAGGCTATGGTTGGACACTGGGGGACATGCGCTTTGACTTCAGAACGGACGGAAGGCGCTAATGGCTAGAATACCGACACTACCTGCAACAAGTCAGGAGTATAACGCCGAAAACGAAAGGGTTTCCCGGCGATCTACTGAGCAGTTCTTGCAAGACGCCTTTGTGCAGATAGACAATGCTCAGAACAAGTCAGACAAGACATCATCGCTATCGCTTCGGCGCTTTCAGTTCCTTCTGATGGGGGCAAGCAATGGCTGATTCCATAAAGGTGCTGGGTCAGGTTGACGCGGCGGCAACCACCACCACCGTTTTGTACACAACGCCAGATCTGAACCAGACGACCGTAAGCTCCCTGATTGTCTGCAACAGAACCGCTGGCGCCCTCACCTTCAGAGTAAGTGTCCATGTGGATGATGCGGCGGCAAATGACAAGCAGTTTATTTATTACGATAAAACAGTCGCGGCGAACGACTCATTCACCGCAGTTCTTGGACTAACTTTAAATCAAAACGATGTTGTTAAGGTTTATGCGAGCGCAACTGGCCTTAGCTTTAGCATGTTTGGCGTAGAGACGAGCTAATTATGAACCAATATCCAGTAAAGCCTCTAATGGACGAAATGGCCCAGTATGGTCGCTATGGCGACAGCATGTTGGTGCATATGAACCCTATCGAGGTGGCAGGCATTGCCTCTTTGTCCCCAACAGGTCAGCTCACGACAAATCCAGTTACCGGACAGCCTGAGGCGTTTTTACCGTTCCTCCCGATTATTGCCGGTATTGGTATTAAGTCTCTCGGTCTGGGCGCCCTTGCGACAGGCGCACTGACGGGCGTTGCCACTGCCGCTATTACTGGGGATCTGAAGCGAGGTCTTATATCAGGCCTGACCGCAGGGGTTGCTGGCGGGATAGCGGATCTTGGGGCAGAAGCCGCTCAAGCGAGCACGGACGTTTTGACTACAGGTGCCGAGATAGGCACCACTGGTGTCGATATCGCATCGCAAGCCGCTGACGCATCAACGCTAGCTTCCGATATTGCCAGCTTTGCTGACTCTCCAGTTACCGGACTTACAGCAGATGGGGTGAGAAATGTTGCTGGTCTTGGCGCAGATACTCTTACCGGACTTACTCCCGATCAAATGGCCTCCTCCATCGGAAGTGTGTATCAGCCTATTGAGAGCGCACTTCCAGCAGGGTTTGACACTGCCGCCGCCGTAGGCAATGTCAGCCCTGAGCCGTTTGACTTTATGACCTATACCCCTGAATTTATTGAGGGCATGAGTCCAATGCAGGCCACAGCTCTTGCTGGGATGGGTTCTGCTCAACTAGCTCAAATGGATGTTGAGGACGATCTTGCGGCACAAGCGGCGGCTCGTAGCGCAAAAAGAGAAGAGAAGCTGGCACAGGCTTACGGTGATCTTTATGGTGCTCAAATGGCGGCACAGCCCGACCTAGCAATGGGCATGAGTCCTCGCCGCTCCATCATGAGCGATATCATCCCTTATCGCCCAACAATGGGCATGGCCGAGGGCGGCGCAACAGGCTTTATTGGTGATCTTGTTGACTCGGCTGAGGAAAAGCTTCTTAACCAATTAGAAGAGGGTCAAGGTGGCTCCGAGACCCAAGGAACTCGTCTTCCTCCAGTGTCAGAGGTTCCGTTTAATGTGGACTTCCACGGTCGAGAGCAGGAGATTCTTCAGAAAGCCGAAATGGGCAATCCGCTGACGGCAGAAGAGCAACAGATTCTTGAGCGATACTACAATAGGTATGAAGAAGCCCGTCAGGCTAGAGAAGATCGGTTTGATGCCGCAAATCCAAAAGAGGATATAGATTATCAAGCGCTGGCAAAGCAACATGGCGGATTCTTTAGCTACACCCCTGAGCGTGGGACGGGAATAGATCCTGTTTCTGTTCAGGCGGGATTAAGAGGCCAATACTCGGTAGCCCCCCCGAAAGACTACATGGCTGGCTTTGAGCCAGAATTTACCTACTTCCAAGATGATCCTAATGCGCCATTTATTCCTGACCGGGGATATCGACCCGTTGAAGGCGGCGTTGAATCCAGCGGTGGATACTTCGACCCGATATTAGACAGGGAGGAGTACAACAGACAGCTCAAAGAATACTATACGATGCTGGGCAGTTACATGCCGGGAGAGGTGGAGTATCCCGAGGAGGCGCCACCTATTGAAGATGACCCAGACACCGTTGGCACACCCATCGGCGGCGGTGCTGGCGAGCTTCCAGATGTTGACCCGATTGACCCCGAAGAGCCTTATGACCCGGAAGTCCCAGAAAATGGTCCGTATGCCCACAAATATGACACATGGAGAAGAAACTCTGACTACATTCTCGACAAGGTCAGACGTAATGTGCCGCTTACAGATTCTGAGCAGAACTGGTACAAAAAATACGAGGCTGGGCTGATTGTAGACCCACGATTTAGGCCGGAAGGCTTCCAAGTGCCAGCTTCTTTTGATGAGGCAATGGCGTTATTTAATTCGGGCGGTTACGAAGGCATAACGACGGTTGGATTTGGCGCCCTTGATGACTATGACAGAGGCGAAGAAGAGAAATATCCAAGGCCAACAACAAAATCTGGGACGGGAAGTTCGCAGGCAAAATTACAAGGTATGGCCAAAGGCGGTCAAGAAGCTCTGGAAAGGATGAAGGGAATCAGAGGATCTCTTGGCGGCGCAGGAATCAAGGGTGCGCTCAAGGGTGTTATCTCTCAGGCTACGCCGCAGGGTGATGGCCCGAGAGGGGGCATTGCCGCAGGCCCAGCCTACGAGAGCGACATCATCGAGCCGGGAGAGAATATAGCAACCATTGTTCGGGGTAGCGATGACGAATACACAGACCTAAGCCCGGAAGAAAAAGAATACATGCAGGAAGCATATATTCTCAAGTTCCAAGCGCAGGTCAACAATGGCAATCAGGGCGTTCTTTCTGATGACAACTATGACTATCGTCGCTATTTAGAGCTTGGCTATCCCCCGCTTTCGAAAGAAGACAAGGAGCGTATTGGGGTTGTTGAGATGCAGGCCGGTGGGGAAGTTCCGATCAGAACGCCGATGGGGGAGACGACCGTTCCCGCTGGCGGTATTGCAAATATGCCGACCGAGTTCTCCGCGTCAATGCCGACAGAGCAAGAGTTTAATATGCTGATCTCTGCCATTGCCGGACAAGCTGACAACGCAGATCAAATTATTGAGATGTTTGTCGAGCGCTATGGTGTTGACATGTTTTCTCAAATAAGGGAAATGGTCTTGCAATCCATCGTTCCTAACGCACAAACAGAGGGAATGATTGAGGGTAATGGTGGCGGCATGGACGATATGGTTGGTGGTATGATTGGGGATCAACAGCCTGTGGCTGTGTCGCCCGGAGAATACATCGTCCCAGCCGACGTTGTATCTGGTCTGGGAGATGGAAGCTCCGATGCCGGAGCCGAAGAGCTAGACCAGATGATGAGCCGAGTCAGGATGGCTCGTGGTGGCACAACCGAGCAGGCGCCAGCTATTGACGCCCAAAGGATGATGCCTATATGAATATCTCCCTCGTCCCTCCGGAACATGTTTTCTCATTGTGGACGGAGGTAAGGGATTATCTTGAGCCTGCCGTCGAGACCTCAAAGGGTCGCTGGACGATGGAGCATCTTTGCGCCGCATTGGCGATGGGTCGCTCCCAGCTATGGATAGCGTTTGATGACGAAAAAATCCACGGAGCCCTAACTACTGAGGTAATTCAATACCCCGCAAAAAGAATGCTTGCTATGCACTTTCTTGGGGGTGAGGACTTTGATGCGTGGTACGGCGAAATGCTTGGAAGCATCACTCGCTACGCCGCAGAAGGAGGATGTGATGGGGTTGAAGGCGTCGCCCGATTTGGGTTCTGGAAATGGCTACAGGAAGACGGCTTCGAGAAGTCGTCAGCATTCTATGAAAAAGAAATTAAGCCCTGATATTTGCGTTTTTCAAGTAATGACGCCTGATTGTCTTCCTGTTTGGCCTAAGGTTGAGGGTCTCATTGAGTCAGGGATGAGTCGGGTTACCTCGTCATCTTCCCGGCCTCTAGAGTATTCGATAGAGCATGTAAAGCATTTTGTGATAACCGGACAATGGATGCTTCTGGTTGCGGTTGACAGGGACGGGGCGCTGAAAGGCGCGGCAACCGTTAGTTTTATTGATTACCCGCTAAAAAAAGCGGCGTTTTTGACGACAATATCTGGAAATTTCATAGTGAAGAAGGACTGCTTTGTTCAGCTAAAAGAAATTTTGAAGAAAGCTGGTGCGGAAAGCGTTCAGGGGATAGTTAGCAAGTCGGTTGCCCGCCTGTTCTCTAGGGTGGGGATAGAGGGCGACAGAATATTTATAGAGAGCGAGGTTTAAGATATGGGCGGCGGTGGCGGTGGCGGACCTACAGAATCAACGGTAACTCAGACAAATCTACCGGAGTATGCCGAACCATTTTACCGTGACCTACTCACGCGGGTAGGTTACGAAAGCGCGGTTCCATACACTCCTTATCAGGACAGAAGACTTGCATATTTTGATCCTGCCGAACAGGAGGCCATGCGGCGCTTTGAGGAGATGGGGGTGGCAGGAACAGCCCCAGAGCTAGAGGCGGCTGGCAGTATTGCGGCTCAGGTTGGTTTGGGCAACCCCTATGCTGAGACGATGCTGGAGACTACAAGAAGGGCGCAGGAAATGCCCGGATATGCTAGTACCTTCAGGCAGGGCAATGTTTATCACGGCTATGACCCAAAAACCCTAAATCAGACATATCGCGCTGGACAGCGTGGCGTTGGCTATGACCCCGGAACTCTGACGGATTCAGAAAAAATCGCTGAGTACATGAGTCCTTATCAGCAACAAGTTGTAGATAGGGAAAAAGAAGAGGCCCGGCGCCAGTCCGAAATCATGGAACAGCAGATTGGTACTCAGGCGGCTGGGGCAGGAAGCCTCGGCGGTTACCGAGAAGCCATCATGCAGTCCGAGCGACAAAGAAACCTAGAAGATCAGCTTGGAGATATTCAGGCGGCAGGAAGCCAGCAGGCTTACCAGCTTGCTATGCAGGGTATGGAGGCGGATAGAGCCGCTCGCGCCCAAGCCGAGACCTTTGCCCAGCAACAGTTTGCTCAGAACGAAGCAAACAGACAGCAACAGATGCAGTTTAACACGAGCGTGTATCAGGCTGGAGAGCAGGCAAGACAACAGGCCGCTCAGTTAGGGCTAAGTGCTCAGGAGCAAGAACAGCGAGGAAGAATGGCCGAAGAAGAGGCCAGAAGGGCGGCGCATCAGATGAACCTTGATCAGGCTCGTGCGGCGGCAACTCTGGGCCAGCAGGCTTATGGCCAGCTTCTTTCAGGCGATCAGCAGAGAATGGCGGCGGCAGGCTTGCTTGGTGATTTTGCCCAGCAACGTCAGGCAATGGAGATGGAGCGCCTGAGAGCCATGCAGACTGCGGGCCAGATCCAGCGAGAGCTTTCTCAACGCGGCCTTGACATCGGCTACGCAGACTTCTTACGCCAGCAGGCCTATCCGAAGGAACAGTTGTCCTTCTACAGCTCTATGTTGCAGGGCATACCCATCGCGCCGGGACAGGTGTCTCAGGCCTATGGCGTCACACCGTCCATGACTCAACAGCTCTTAGGTTCCGGCATTGCCGGTGTCGGTCTTTACAACGCTTTACGGTGATAATTAATGAACATTCTACAAGCTGAAGACTTAATCAAGGGATTGCCAGATCAGGCATTGATGCAGGAGGCGCAAGCCCCGTCAGGTCAGGTTCCCCAATATCTTGTTGTTTCTGAGATTCAGCGCCGCACCGATATGAGGAAGCGGTATCAGGAGCAACAACAGCCGCAGGGGACAGTGGCAGATCAGATTGTCCAAGAGGCCGCTGGGGGAATTGCTAGTATGCCTCCTCAGGGTATGCCTCCTCAGGGTATGCCTCCCCAAGGAGCGCCCCAGCAGGCCATGCCACCGCAAGCCATGCCTCCACAGCAGATGTTTAGTGGCGGGATTATTCGTTTGCAAAAGGGTGGCTCTACCGGCATGCCGGGGGAGTACGCCCTTGCGGCATTGATGGAGAAGGCAAAGGATATTGCAAGAATAGCCGGTCGAAAGGTCGAGGATGTATACGAGATTTTAGTCCGTCAGGCGCAAGAAAATATGCCTGACTACGGAATGATAATGCCTTCCGGGGTGGGAGACTTGCCCAGCGTTGACCTTGAGCCCTTTCAGAGAGCCGCGCAGGAGACTCCGCTTGGAGATCTAGCTACAAACATAGCCGACGCGGTGTTTGATGCCCGTGAATATGGAGCGGTGCCTGCATATGCGGCAGGGCTTAGAGAGGGCATAACAGGGGCTTTGCCTGCATTTGGCAAAACAGCCTACCAAGGCCTGAAAGAGTTGGGGGGCGCGGCTCTTGACGTTGTCCCTGAGGAGGTTCCGGAGTTGGTGGCAATGCCTTTTAACGAGGCGGCCAAGGGCGTAGGAACTCTCATCACTGGAGATCCGTCTGTCGATCCTCTGGGGTCTCTCGGCCGGTCATTGGGGTCATCCTTGTATGATATTTTTGAGGGGTCTGGTGATGATGAAAGGGCGGAGGCTGGGGCGGAGTCTGGCTTAGATCCGGCGGAGTCGGACGTTCCTGTGCTTACAGAGGCTATTGTCACAGCCCAGCGACTAACCAACGATGCAAGTAAGAAGAGGGACGGCGTAGCCGGCTCAAGAGAGGTTCAGGGCAGAAGCCCCATCCAGTCGCAAGCACTTCCCGGCGACAAGACCGAACCGGGTCTAGATTTTGCAGATCTCATTGCAGATGCAAAGAAAGCCGGCATGGCTAACGCCTTGATGCAGTTGGGTGCGGGCATTGCTGGTGGTGACTTGTCAAAAGGAATATCAGCGGCGGGTGTTGCGGCGACCAAGGGACAGCAAGCCGCCAAGGATATGGCAATAAAACAACGACTGGCCACCTACGCGGCTGGGCGTGAAGACCAAGCTAGAGAGGAGAAGGCTAAAGAGTTTAAGAAAACATTCGGCCTTAGCGAGAGAAAGGTTAATGCCCTTATTGAGCAAAATGCAGACACAACCCAGAGGGAGATTCTTAGAACCTTGGTATCTCTTTACGAGGGAGAACCAAACCCTGATAAAAAAGCCGGTTACGCACAACAAATACAAGATATGCTCAAGGAGATTCAAGGGCTTTCAGTCGATTATGGCTTAACACCGGGGTTCAATAACAACGACCCAGCGGGAATACGCTCTTAATGACCCGTCTCGCAGAGTTTAGACGGAAATATCCGCAGTATGACGACATGTCAGACAGGGATCTAGCGGATGCACTTCACGCTAAATACTACTCCGATCTACCAATATCAGATTACTACGATGCTCTAGGCCTTGAGCAGACGAGTGTTCTGGGCGCTCTAGGCGAAGCAGGTAAAAGGCTGGCGGGCGGCGTTGCAACTGGCACCGCTAGAATTGGCACAGGCCTTGCAGAGCTTGTTCCGTTTATTGATGACGAATCTGCTCAGGCAGTGCAAAAAGATGTCGATGAGTTTGTTGCCGAAAAGCTAGCTTACGACCCAGCTTATGACGAAAGCTATATCGCTCAACTAGGCGAAACTGTTGGCGAAATGGCTCCGATGGTTGGCTCGCTCTTTATTCCGGGCGGTGCCCCGGCAAGGGCGGCGAAACTCTTGACAATGGTTGGCCCGGCCGTCTCTGAGGGCGGAATGGATCGCGCCGAGTACGAAGAAAGAACCGGAGAGGATCTTTCTACTGCTGAGAGGCTCGTCTCAAAGGGTGTCGACATCGGTCTCGGTAGGCTGGAACAGCTAGGCCTTCCAGCTAGAGTGGTCAAAGGCCTTCCAAAAGGGTTTTTCCAAACACCAGAAGGCAACCCGATTCTCAAGCGCATTGAGTCTATGGTCGCCTCAGGTCTGCGAGAAGGGGTTCAGGAGGTTGGTCAGGGTATTGCAAGAGATATATCGACCTTAGCCATCTATGACCCAGATCGAAAGATTGCAGACAGCGCAATAGAGGACTTCACGCTAGGCGGTGGAGCAGGTGCTGTTTTCGACTTGGCAATAGGACTCGCACAACAGCCTCTTCGCGGCAGAAAGGGCAGAGCGCCCAAGCCAATCGAAGAAATGAGTGACGAAGAGGTTGAGGCGGAGATAGAGGAGCGCCAAAGATTTGATGAGGCTGAAAAGCGACGCCGCGAGAGGATGGATGAAACCATAGCCGCCGCAGATATTGGCCCTCAAATTCCTGTTAGAGAAGACCCTCTTGATCCAACCGAAGTCGATCCAGAGCTTGATGCCGAAGAGATTGCCAGCCAAGTCATTCTTCGCCTTGGATCTCGTATGCCTGTGGGCAAGACGTTCTCTGTTGAAACCGAGGATGGTAAATCTTTTGCTCAAATTGACGGAGAGCAGTTTGGCCCCGCAATCGAAGATCCCACTGTGGCACAGGAGCTGTCAAACCGGCTAACTGAAACAAGTCAGCAGTTAGAGAAAAGCGCCGGGATCGAATACATCGTTGAAACCTCTGGGATTGAGTACACCGAACAGCAAGCCGATGAGGTTAGAAGGCTTGGCAGGTCCATCCCTTCCCCGCAACAGCGAGTTATTAGTGCGGAAGATGCCAACCTTGCAACAGGGAAGGATATCGCGTCTGTTATTAACGACATGATGGCGAGAAAAAAAGCCACAGAAGAATCTGGCAGGACAGGCATCTCTTTTGAAGAGGCATATGAAATTGCTCGCGCAGAAACCGATACCGAGGCCTTTACCTTGGAAGAGGTTCGCGCCGCCAACAAGGGCGATATAGGCAATCTCGGGGATGTAATTGCAGAAAAAGATGCCGATTTCTTGGCATTTGAGCCTCAAGAGCCAGTCACGCCCACCGCCCCGATAGATCCTACTCGACCCAGACAGCCAGCACTTGGCAGACGCCAGCAAGCGCTTGCGGCCCTTAGCAGATCTTTTGACAACATCATTGCCTCAGAGCGGGCATTCACTGATCTTCTCGCCAGAAAGCGAATTGACACCACTGTAGACTCTGAGCCGTTCCGAGGTTTGATCAAGAAGATCACCGGAAAGACCCCCTCCAAGAAATCCCCCCTAGAGAATCTCACGCCAAACGAGAGGCGATACCTGTATCACAGGCTGAGAAAGCTACCCAGCTTCCAAGAGCAGGCCACTCAAATTCCAGATTTCAGCACCAAGACGCCAGATGGCGAGCTTGTGCGGATTGCCCGTCGCCAGATTGAAGTAGATCGCCCTGCCCAAGTTGACCCAGTTCGAGTTCTGGATGACCTTGTGAGCAGGGGTTTTATTCCGCAGGACGTGGCCGACTCCCTGAACGGCAGTGCGCCGCCGCCCGCTGGTTTTAATCCGTCAGCAATTCTCGGCGCTTTGGTGCAGAAAGGCCTTGTCGCGCCGGAGGTGGCCAAGTCTTTAAACGAGGGCGCTCCCAGACAGAGAGTCCCTCAGGCAGAGGTTCGCAGGGTAGAAGCAGAGGCTCGCCGCACAGCACGGCCACTGCCCAGAAATCAAGCCAGACAGGTTCTTGAGCAATACCCCAGAGCCGCCCAGCTTAGTCTGGCGGAGCTTGAAAGCTATAGCCCCAGCCTCCCATCCTCTCCTGACGTGTATACAGAAGGATCCAGAGATGTTGGCGCCGTCCGAAAGGGTGATTATAGGGCTGACCTTGGCATTCCTAGCGAAGATGCCTACTTTGAGGTGCTTGATGCAAAGAGGCAACTAGAGGGCGTTCCCGCAGGTCAGGAGATTGTTCCTTTCGACATAAATGAGTCGGCACTTGGCCAACAGCTTAGGGATGCTCTTAAAAAGTTTGGCATAGACGATGAGTATGCTGTACGCATGGTGGAGAAAGTCGGGAATGCAAGGCGCGATTCCGACGGCAACATATACATCATGCCAATCAAAAGCGATCCCAAAAAGGTGGTCTACGGCTCGGCTCAAGCTGGCGCCAAAGTAATTCAAGTTGGCTTAGACGGCGTTATGGATCTAGTCAACAAGGGGGCCACATACGAGCAGGCTGTTGCTCGGGTGATGAATCACGAGATACTCCACGCCCTCAGAGCAATGGACTTGTTCACGGCAAGCGAGTACAGCCTCCTTGAGAGATTAAGCCGCAAGTATCAGAAGCCCGGAACTGGAAAGACATATGGACAGTGGGCTTTTGATGAATATGGAGACGCAAGCGCTGTTGTTCAGCAAGAAGAGGCGATTGCAGAACTTATCTCTGACTCCCTAACCACTGGGGTGGTCATGGACGGCACGGTCAAGAAGCCAACCGGAAAGCCGCAGTCCATCTTCAAGAAAATTGTTAATTTCTTCAAGGGAATGGTTGGCGTTGCCAAGAACAATGATGTCGAGTCGTTTAAGGATCTTGTTGATAACATCCAGTCCGGCGTTGTGGGCCGAAGAGAAAGAGGCCAAGTCAGAACGCCATTCAGAACAGAGAGGCGAAGAGGCGAAGTTGCAGAGCGCGGCATAACGAAAGAGGACATTGAGCTTGAAACTGGCAAGCGAAAACGACCGCTTAACGCCAAACAAGTTACAAGCAAGGTAAAGAGAGATTTACCAGATGCGCCCGTGGCAGTTGACGAAGCGATGCTATCCAGCCGAAGGCTGGAGGGGATGCCGGAGTCATTCGATGTTGACGGTCAGGCTGTGGAGTTTGGGTATCATCAGCCCGCAGTTGATGCGGCTCGCCGGTACGCAGAAAAGGCTGGCATAAGATACGAGCCATTAACTGAGTACGCCCCCATTGATCGCAAGATGGCTAGAAAGATTGCCGTCGAGTACGATCTTATGGAAGATGCGCCAAACGATCCAGAGGTCAAGGCCGCGTATGACGCGATGATTGATGAGACCCTCGCTCAGTACGAAGAGATTCTTAACTCCGGCCTTACAGTTCAGTTTATCAAGGGCGATGACCCATACGGGAATCCGCGCAACGCAATCCTTGATGTGATCAACAACAACCATATGTACGTCTTTTCCACGAGAGACGGATATGGAATGGACGAGCTTACACCTGAGGTGTTAGAAAAAAATCCTATGCTTAGGGAAACATCGTACAAGACAGCGGACGGCGATCCGATGCTGGCTAATGACGTTTTCCGCGTAGTACACGACTATTTCGGTCACATTAAAAATGGTGTAGGATTCCGCGCAAGAGGCGAAGAAAATGCGTGGCAGTCTCACGCGGCCATGTATTCGCCTTTAGCAAGAAGAGCGATGACATCCGAAACCCGAGGACAAAACTCGTGGGTTAATTTCGGGCCTGAAGCGGACTTCAACGCCACGGCAAGCGGCGCGGATACAGTATACGCCGACCAAAAGGTGGGACTGTTACCGCTTTGGGTATCAGAGGAGGCAAGACAAAGTGACCCTAGAAGATCAGATCCATCAGTTTTTCAAGAAGGGCTTGAAGGAGCAATCGGGGACGATGGAAAGCTCCAGATCAGCCACTTCTCAAGGGAGCGGATTGCCCGAACAGACCCAGAGATGGCTGGCCGGGGAGCCGACAAGAGAAGAAGGTACGCGCCAAAAGGCACGTACTTCGGGATCGTCAAGGCGGATGAGAACGGGTATCGGCGTGAGGCGATCCTCGGGAATGTAGAGAACACTTTTTCGGTAGACCCTCTTCTCATATATCCGCTAAACAAAGACCCATATAACCTGATCGCAAGGAATCCGGCAGGAAACTTAGATTGGGACGGCACCCTAAAAAATCTTAACGACAAGGGCTTCATCGGCTTCTGGGCAAACGACCAGAGAATCGGAAAGGTTGCATTTGTAAATCAGCCGCTGATATCAGACGAGTCAGTTGCCGAAGTTAGAACAAAGCCGACTACCAAGAGCATTGAGACGGAGGTAATTGCGCCTCGTCAAACAATCACTCCTGAGCAGGCTGAAGAGGCCGTCAAGAAGAACATTGAAAGTATCGAGGCAAATCCGTTAGGAGTTCCTCGGTTTAGTGTAAAGGCTTCTCCAGAAGCGCAGTACATTGCCCAAAATCCAGAAAGAGGCTTGCCGTCGGACGACCCAATGTTCTCTGTCGGGGGTGACATTCCTGCTGTTGACAAGTTGACAAAAGGCCCAGAGCGGGAAGATACCAACGGCAGGGTTTTCATGAGGGTTCTGGAGACCGGCCCTATTGGTGTTGCTCTGACCAAGCTAAAGGCTGGGGCGCTCAACCGATATGCCGCGCTAGAGAAGTATTATCAAAAGATACCGGGGCTTAGGGAGCTTGAAGCAGAATCTAGCGCTATTGCCGCCGCGTTAATGTCGGATAAGTCCAAGGCAATTCTTGCTTCCGCTGTGAAGTACGGAGTTCCTGTCTACAACAACGGGTATACCCGAGTAGAGGAATTTGTTCATGATGGTGAGACTTATCGGGGTCTTATTGGGGTTATGTCTCTCATCTTCAACAAAGATGTTGGCGACCTCAGGAAGCTGGCGCAAGCATACGCGATGGTTCAGCGAGGCGACTACCTCAAAGGAAGGGACAAATTAACCCCAGTAGACCCGAAAAGCCGAAAGGAAATACTAGAAGCCGTTGACGCGCTCACCGATGCTAATGGGTACAACCCGGTGAAGAAGTGGCATGAGGTTTGGTCTGCTTACAACAACAAGACTATCGAGTTCCTCAAGGCAACTGGCATATTAAACGATGAGACGGCGGATGTGTGGAAAGCCTCCTCCTACATACCGTTCTATCGTTCAGGCGTCAGCGAAGATGCTCTCCCTAATGTGGCGAAAAACATCTTTGGCGATCTCACTCGGATGAGCGAGTTTAGGGCTTATCAGGGGTCAGACAAGGCTGTTGATGTCGGGCTGGTTGAGTCCGTCGTTCTCAATCTCAGTGCGGCAATAGATATGGGTATGAAAAATGTAGCCCAACAGAGAATTGTCAGAGACATGCAGAACATGGGCATAGCTCGCCAGATCAAGTCTGGGGGGGCGATTCCAAAAGGTGTTAACGCCGTCGACTTCAAGGTGAATGGCAAGAAAGTTCGGTTTGAGATAGATGATAACCTAATACATGACTCGATGATATCTATCGGGGCTGGTGCTGGTGAGCAGTTAGCAATCAAGTATCTGGGGATGCCAGCCAATTTTCTCAGGGAAACCATTACCAGAGATCCGGGCTTCATGATGGTCAACATGATGAGAGATACCCTCTCGACATATGTAACATCTGGCGCCTCGTTCGTTCCCGTCATAGACACAGCAAAAGGCTGGCTAGAAGGGGTAGAGAAGCTGGAGCGACTTGGCGTTATCGGCGGATATGACTTCTCGATAGACAAGAAGGACATACTCAAGTATTACAAGGCAGAGCAAAAGCGCCGCGAGAAATCAACGGCCCCCCTAGACTTGATAAAAAGGGTGTGGGATTGGGCGGGAGAAGCAACAACGCGATCTGATGCCGCAACCCGTAATGCGGTATATGAAGATGTCCTCGCAAGAACGGGGAACGAGGCAGAGGCCGCGTTTCAGGCTTCTGAGATTATCAACTTCGCAAGGAGGGGCGCCAACCCATTGGTGCGGGTAATCACTGCCGCGATACCGTTTTTGAACGCAAGATTCCAAGGCTTGGATGTCTTTGTTAGGGCGGCAACAGGAAATTACAGCACTCGTAAGGACTTGCCACCAGCGTCAGGGCAGTTGAAGCTAGCGTATCGCGCTGGACTGATGACGTCTCTTACCGCCTTGTACTACCTCATGGTAAGTGAGGAAGACTGGTACAAAGAGCAGGAGGATCATATCAGGGAGCTTAACTGGCTTGTTCCAACAGCGAGCGGGGTGCCATTTAGAATACCAATTCCGTTTGAGGTTGGGCTGTTCTTTAAGACCATTCCAGAGGCTATTCTGGCCAACTTCTTTGGAAATCAGTCAGACAGAGAGCTACGCGAAACAATACAGCGAGGAGTCACATCTACGCTAGAGATAAACCCGTTTTCAGTCCAAGCATTCGGTCCACTTGTTGAAGCCGCATTTAATTATAACTCGTTCACAGGTAGACCGATTGTTCCGTATTATGTGGACAAGATGACTCCGGGACTGACTGGCACATTGAATTCAACGCAGATTGCAACCGACATCGGAAAGGTGTTGCCGATCAGCCCTCTGAAAATGGATCACATTATCTCCGGCTACAGCGGCACAATCGGAGGCTATGTTGTCTCTGCTGTTGACGCCCTCTACAGGCAGGCTAGAGGTGTTGATGATAAAAGGCCGGAAAAAGCTATTTTCCAGTATCCGCTGATTAAAAGGTTCTTTGCTAGCAAGGAAGGTAGCGGCCTGAGAACAGATGCGTATGACCTGTATAATGATGTATATGAGGTCGTAACAACCATAAACGCCTTAGAAAAACAGGGCAGGGAAGATGAGCTGAGAGCCTATATAGAATCACGCCAGCATGTGCTGGCTTTGAAGTCTCCTGTGTATAACATCAAAAAACAGCTTGATAAGGCGAGAGATCAGAAGAGACAGGTTGTTAGCTCAAATCTAGACCCAGAGGTTAAAAGACAGATGATCGAGGACATAGATAGCGACCTGAACGAGTACCTAAAGGTTGTGCCTAGGTTAAAGCAGGAGATGGGAGCGCCGTTCGTATCAACAACCTTTTGACAGGCTAGGCTCATTAACTCGGGGGGTTCGGTTTGGAGCATCCATTACTAAAGTTTTGCAGTTCAGAGGCTCAAAGGCAGGCAATAATAGCCACGAAAGTTAAGGGCCTAAGCCAAGTTGAGGCCGCTTTAAAACTCGGCATTTCACGTAGCGCACTAAGGGATCGCCTCTCCACTGTAAACAGTCTGGCGGCAAGACGCGGCTACAGTCCAGACAATGACTGGCATCATCCGGTGCCGGATGGTCATAAGATAAAGGGTGTATCCACCTTCTATGATGAAGAAGGCAGGCCTGTACGCCAGTGGGTCAAGAGTCAGACTGATGAAGAACGGCAGTTTGAGATACTTATTGAGAGGATAGAGAGCGCCACTAAAAGCCTGCCGAAATTTAAGCCCACCAAACCCCCAGCGTCCTCAGACCAAAATCTTCTATCCCTTCTAACGATCACGGACTTCCATCTCGGCATGAAGGCGTGGAAGGACTCAGATGGGGATGACTGGGACGTGAAGATTGCCCGCGATGTTTTCTTAAACTCAATACATGACATGATCAATGGAAGCCCCAAGTCTGGAGTCGGCATCTTGAACCAGCTAGGCGATTTTTTGCACTGGGATGGACTAGTGCAGGTAACGCCCACTTCTGGCCACCACCTCACAGGAGACGATAGATATTCGAAGCTGGTGGAGCTAACCATTAACGTAATGACTGAGGCTGTTCAGATCATGCTTAAGCGGTTCGGAAGGGTTGTCGTAGTTCAGGCAGAGGGCAATCATGACCTTGCCTCTAGCGTTTGGATGCGTAAATTCATAAAGCATCGGTTTGAAGATGACCCTCGAGTAGAGGTCATTGACAACGAATTTCCGTATTACGCCTACCAGCACGGAGATATCATGCTGGGGTTTCATCACGGTCACCGCATGAAAATGGCCCAGCTTCAAAAGCTGTTCGCCAGCGAGCCGAGGTTTAGGGAAATGTGGGGGCTCTGCAAACACGCGTACATCCATGTCGGGCACCTGCACCATGAGCGTGTCCTAGACGACGCTGGGGCCACGATAGAACAGCATCCTACCCTCGCGGCCCGCGACAATTACAGCAGTTCTCACGGGTACGTCAGTCAACGAGGCGCAAAGTGCATTACCTACGACAAGATAGAAGGTGAGATAGCCCGTGTAACTGTGAGGCCAAGAGCATGACAAAAGTTGTCACCATGAAGAAGAAGCCCACAGCATGGCAAGAGATCGCCATTATGCTAGAGGCGTTTATAACTAACCTGATCTCAGAAGACTCGGATCTTTCAGAGCATATAGACGACGCGGTTCTGATTTACAAGCTCAAGAACGGCGCGGTCGTGTTTGAAAGCACAGGGTCAACCGATGTAAACAAGATCGGAATGATGTGCTCTGCCGTTCATATTGCCTGTGTCTATGAGGGGTCTGGGGAGCCTATTCACTGATACCTAGTAACCATCATCTTCCTCCACAGGGTTTCTATGGGGCGAAGATTGTTACTGTCAACAACAAGCCTCTCGCCATATCCGAAGTCGTGCTTACGGGCAGTTTCTGAGAACTCTTTTCTAGACATCCAGCCGCCGATCTGCATGACGTTTTCGTCATCCGTCTTGTAAACAAGAACCGCGCACTGAGCCTTAAACTTGTCGATGTTGTCAAATATCAATGGGCCTCCACCTCTGTTAGTAAACTTAACATCGATGGACACCTCATCGAACCACAGGTCTGCACCGCCATCTGTTAACACGTTAACCGTAGGAGGGTCTAGGTCGAACAGCCTTGCAACCGCAAACTCTGCCTTGAATCCGTAGATGTTGGCCTCAACTCTGGACTGCTTGTCGTTCTCTAGTCTCGGCTCAAACCCCTGCATCTCGCAAAGTTTTACGGTGTCGGCCCCCATCAGTCTGGAGGCATGGGCGTCCCGCTTACTCAGCCTCACCAACACGCTCTTCCCCCAATATCTCTGATATCTCCAGCAAGTGATCCTCAATCCGCTTAATGCTCACGCCGAGATCTTCCATCACCTCAACCATGCTTTCGATAGACCTGACCAAGATGTCGGCGCTGTCTGAGTCTAGCTCAATATTAACGCTGACCCTTCTCATGCAACCTCGCCATGCGCTGGGGGTATGTAGTAGCCCATCTCTGCCGCCACCCGACACAACGTCTCAACAAGTTCAGAGTAGTCAATTCGCCCGGCGTCACCACTTCTCTTGGATGGCCTTCTTTTAATACCAAACTTAGTGGCGTGTTCGGTTGACCCGAAGGTCTCGCACAGCATCTCTTCGTGCATCTCATCAGGGGTCATGCCGCAAAACCTCGCAAACTCGGCGCAGTATTTTCGGTAGTAATTCTCCTGCGGTCTGGTTCGCTTTAGCTTCATGGGGGTTATCTCAAGTGTAATCCCTTCTGCGGCCCTCTTGTTTGTCTCAATAAGGTCTGCCATAGCCTCAGGAAAAACGCCAGAAAGTAACTGGAACAAATTGATTATTTTCTGGGACTTCTCACGCGGTATGTGTACTAGCATTTTCTTCATCTCCAGTTGATTCATTGGCCTCCCTCCTCTGGTAAGGGCGGTACATATACAGGGGGCATCCGGTTGAGGTGCAGTTCCTGATGCTGGCGCGGAAGCCCACCTCCACATAATCTCTGGTACACCCCATGCAATGGGCGCACATAGCTGTGATCGCCTTGCCTCTGGTGGGTGCCGTGTCGAAAACCAAAATAGGATTCATCTGCTTTGGCTTTTTCATTCCTTTGCTCCTTTTATGTGGATGACTCCTTGGTCAACCCTTCTTTTTAACGTCTTACACACAAGAAACAAAAACTGCTCGCTCAAATCGATTTTTTTCTGGAATGCGGTTGCGCTATCAGTTCTCGTTGATTGCTTGTATTGGTCAAAGGCGCTATGGCATTTGTGGCAAAGGTCTGCGACAAATAGGTCATCACCCTTTATCGCTTTCCCCCTGCCAAACCACGGTGCCCTCATCCCCGTGTAGTGGGCCGCGACGACAGTGCCGTCAGCCTGCCCACAGTTGACACAGGCTTGATCCTTTGCGGAATCAAGCATTGGCTTGCTTCTAATTACCATTAGAACGGGATGTCGTCGTCTGGCGCAAAACGCTCAACGCTAGTGACAGGCGATTCCTCTTTCATGTACGCCTCCGACTTGAGATACAGGTAAGTCTGTCCAGCCTGAGACTTCCTGTTCCAAGCGGCCACCTGCAACTTAGGCTCCTGACCGGACTTGCCCATCTGAATGAGCATCTCGATCTGCTCTCTCGTCACCTCCAGCTTGCCTTTGAAGTCTGGCTGTTTTTCACCTGTCTTTTTGTGGGCAAAGACGGCGCCCTCGGCTTTTGGAAACTTGGTCATGCGGCATCTCCTATGAGTTTCTGCTTGGTGTGGGTAAAGTGCGCCTTGAGACGCTGGTATTGGTCGGGGAAACTTCCGTCTAACAAGTCAATCAGTTGCTTGTTCTCCTTCCAGAATCCCGCAAGAGACTCCATCGAATCAGCGTGAAACTCATCCACGGTATCGCACATAAAGCTCACCATGTTCTTTGCTGACTCCTCGTCTGGAATGTTGTGCTCAGGCGTTGAGACCGGCTCTGCCTCTTGTTTTGGTACAGGCTCCGCCTTTTCCTTGGCTTTTGGTGCCTCTTTTTTCACCTCCTTGGGCGCTTCATCCTTTGCGGGGATATCCTCTCCGGCATAGATGTAGTGGCCCAGTCCGTACATGGCGAGGCACTTAGTCAGGCACCGCATTCGGGTGTCGCTGATTTTTCTGTAGTCGGGGTTTTTGATGGCGTTGTTTTTGTAGTCCATAACCGGCAACCACATACGCCGCTCAAGGTTGCCGATCTTGACGGTACACCAGACTTCAACACTACCCATCTCATCGCGCAGTGGGGATGAGAAAGAGTAGGAGGCATCTGGGTAATGCTCCATCATAATGCCCCACGCCCACGCCCAAGAGAGGAAGGTAAGCCCGTTCTTCTCCTGAGTATGTTCAGAGCAATCAACCCTTGATAGCGTTTCCCAAACCGACTTGTAGGTCGGCTCAGACTTCGAGGTACTTTTGGTGCTCATAGCCAACTCCTAATTGTGACCATATTTCTTTTACTGACATGCGGTAAAACTCCGCAGTCCCCAGTGACCCAATCTCTTTGCCATCGAGACTGAACGTCATTTGATTGCCGACCACATTTATCTTTAGAAGAGCCTTGGATGACTGCATCATCCCCGCTACCTTCCGATAAAAGTCGGGATCTTGCTCAAGCATCCTCCCTCCTGTACTGGTCGCAAAACTCCGCGACTTTGCAATAGTTATCCTCACACCTGACAGAGCGTCCCTTGCGGGTCTCTATCTCCTGATTCTCTTTCATGTAGGCAAAGGCATCATCCATAGAGTCGAATAGTTTGATGGCCCTCTTTGTGCCTATCTTCTTGACGGCGAATTGATCGTCTTTTTTCCACCTCTCCTCATCGGAGCACAGAGGAAGATCGCCGCCGGTTAGGCGCTCAAACTCAGCCTCTTGATGGATTCTGACGCGCTCCCTGACGTACTCATCTCTGACTTGTTGAGACCAAAGCGGTATGTCCACGATCACAATCGGAGCCTGCGGGTAAGAAGAGTCAACCTCCGCCTTCTTTCGTTGCCAGTCGCGCAACACTGCACAGATTTTTAATGCCCCCACCGTACAGCCCTTGTCGTGCTCGGCAAGCCAAGCATAGAAGTTGAGCTGTTTGTCCCACTCGGATTTCCCATAGATTACTGACCAAGCACTGGTGCACTTGTAATCCAGAATCGTGACAGACCCATCGCCCTCCTCGCGCTGGATGTCAATCGCACCGGATATAACCCAGTTTTCTATCTCCGCATAAAGACGCTCCTCAACAATGTGCTGATCCGCTTCATGCTCCTCAAACATTTTGTGGACGGCGGTGCCAAGCACTGACCACAGCATATCTGCCGCATCCTCCTCGATCTTTTCGTCATTCTCTTTGCGGAGAACGCGAACACGGGGCGAGTCAATAAGCTGGGTGACAGACCTGTTGCTTTTGCCTTTGCTGTAGTCATTGCGGGTTAACGCTTTAAATACAGGTTCTGGCAGTCCGGTGTGGTTGGTGATAATCATGCGACTCTGAAGACCCTCATCTGCTCTCCATCTCTCACAACACTAAACCTCATCTCTGGATTGTCCCGCTGAAATCTGGACACCCGCTGTCGAAGCGTTGACACTAGACGTAGATTCTCCACTGGCACTGGTGCCAGAAACGAATCCCCTACCTGCATGTCCTGAAACGGTAACGCTGGTAGCTTTGACCGCCTCGGGATTGGGATGTCTTTTTCTATTTGAATACTCATCATCGATCTCCATCGGTAATTTGCCTTCCTCAATCAGGCGATAAACATAACGTGACATCTTGCTCATTGATCCACCCCTGTTGTAATTTGTCTCATTGTAATCAAGGAAAAAAAGAACATGCAAGAAGAAATCGCTACTTTTGTAATCTTTGGTGAGCCTTGTAGCAAGGCCAACTCTCGTAGAATTGTCAGGACTAAGGGCGGCGGTTCTATGGTTATTAAATCGAAAAAAGCCTTGGCTTATGTAGACTCCTTTGCAGAGCAATGTCCGGTGCTTGATGAGTTGATTGAAAAAGATGTGGCCGTCATCATCACAATATTTTATGCTAGTCGGAGACCCGATCTTGACGAGTCTTTAATACTCGATTGCCTGCAAGACAAGATTTACAGGAACGATAGGTCGGTAAAAGAGAAGCACATTTACTGGGGGGGCGTTGATAAAGAAAATCCACGCGCAGAAATAAGTGTCAGATATTTATAAAGTCGTTTACAGCAAGGTAATCAAGCAGGCAATCAAAGACCTGATTGGTGCCGCGCCTACCGAAAAAGAAGACGCCATCAGGTATCTTCATTCCGATGCATTTTTAGACCATTGCGTTATCGCTGAGTATCCACGGGGGCTTCAGGATGCCCTTGATGAAATGATGCTCATGTCAAAACCAGAGCGATCTGTCGTGGCAAAGATGCTGATGGAAGAATTAGATTCGTAAAAAAAAGCCCTCCGTGGGGAGGGCAAGCAAAGGAGTTGGGTGGTGCTTACTAGGAATATCCTAAGCCTAGGAATGTCCTAAGCCTATGAAATTACTTGATTAAATATCAGGAATTTCACAAGCCTAGGATGTTTCTGTGCCTAGGAAAGTCCTAGTAAGTCTTTAAATATCAGAAAAAAACAAAAGGAGCAAGCACTAATGGGTGGCTTACAAGATCATGTGCTCAAGTATAATCAGAGCACAAGAACAACATGTCCACAATGCAACAACGAAAGAAAGAAGAAAAACGAAAAGACTCTGTCCATCACGGTAAACAGCGACTCCACGGTTTATATGTGCCATCACTGCGGGGCGGCTGGGGCAGTAAAAAGAAAAAAATTCTACGAGGAGCATATGGCAAAGATCACCAAGATACCGACACAGTTGAATTACAACGTAGATCTGATCAGGAGATTTTTTTCTGGGCGAGGTGTTGAGCTTGAATCTCTTGACGGGTTACCGGCAATGACCACCGGCATGAAATGGATGCAGGGCGAAGAGCAGGAAGCGGTCGGATTTATTTACGGGGACAGGGAAAGCCCTCAGGCAATTAAGTGGCGAAGTGTTACTGGTAAGGCGTTTACCAGCGACGGTGCCGCAAAAACTTTTTATGGCGACATTGATGAGGATCAAGAAGAGCTGATCATTGTTGAGGGGGAGTGCGATGTCATTGCGCTGGGCGCGATTGGCATCAAGGCGGTGAGCTGTCCAAATGGCGCACCGGCAAAGGTGAGCCAGAAGCGGGTATCACCTGAAGAGGACAACAAGTTTGCTTATATCTGGGAAGAAAGAGAGAAGATTGAAAAGGTCAAGAAGGTTGTCTTGGCCACGGATAATGATCAGGCGGGTGAGGCGTTGGCTGAGGAGATCGCTCGTCGTGTTGGCAGGGCTAAGTGCTGGCGAGTGCAGTTCCCTGAGGGAATCAAGGATGGTAATGACTGCGTCAGGGAATTGGGTGCTGATCAAACAAGGAAGATATTCGAGAAGCCGGTTCCAGTGCCACTGTCCGGTGTGTACGGCGCGGAGGACTACCGAGACTCAGTAAAAGAAATTTATCAGAACGGTCATGGACGCGGCGCATCGACAGGATTCCCTGCTGTAGATGACCTGTTCACAATAGCGGAGGGACAGCTTTCTATCGTGACTGGGATGCCCGGTTCCGGGAAGTCTGAATTTATTGACATGTTAATGATAAACCTCGCGCAGAAACACCAGTGGAAGTTTGCCGTTTGCTCTTTTGAGAATCCTCCTCACATGCATATTGCCAAGCTGGCAGAGAAGGTGTCGGGGAAGCCCTTCTATGACGGGATATACCCCCGCATGACAGAGGAAGAGCTTGAGGAGTCCATGACCTTTATCGACAATCATTTTGTATTTCTTGAGTCAAAAGACGGCGGCATGGCCACGATTGAGAGCGTCATTGATCGGTGTAAGCAGGCCGTGATGCGGCTTGGGGTAAGGGGTCTGGTCATCGATCCGTACAACTACATCGAGCAGAGTGGTCAGGAGGAGCATACAGGTATTAGTTATATGCTTTCGAAGATAACAAGTTTTGCAAAAGCACACGGCATCCATGTCTGGTTTGTTGCCCATCCCCAGAAGATGTATCCGAGAGAAGACGGCACCTATGCGGTTCCGAAGGGAATGAACATCTCGGGGAGTGCGGCGTGGTTCGCCAAGGCAGATCTTGGGGTTACTGTTCATCGGTCTGAGGAGGCAACGGAGATCCACTGCTGGAAGTCTAGATTCAAGTGGGTGGGACAGCAGGGTATGTGCCTGCTGAAGTACAACATCGCCAATGGGCGGTTTGAAGAGCCTCCAGTGAAGCAAGAAAAGAGTTTTGCGGAGAAGTACGGTGGCAAGTCTGGTGATTGGGGTGATTTTGATGAGTTCTAAGGAGCTGATAGAGGAGTTTCTTGAGCGCGGAGGCGTTATTGAACCGTGCGATCCAGAGCCAGATCCACCAGTTATTATCAAGCCGCGCTATGGTAGTGCCCAAAAAAAACATTTTGTGGAGGGCGATAAGTCGCGGTGGCAACAAGCAAGCAGAAGAGGTGCTGTTCGGTATGGCCGCTGTAAATAACAAGTTTAGAATAAGGTGCCGTGGTACCCATTTTGCCCAATCCCTACATTGCTGTGGCTGTCAATGCTCGTCTGTGAACCTGAGTTCGACGGAGTCTTTTTATGAATAACAGGACATACACAGACTTAGGGTCAAGTGAGATCTACAAGCGTCATCGTGTCATGGTTGAGGGCGGTAACGCACCCCGCTCAAAAGTTATGGATCAGATGGTCGTGGACGGGTATCTGGTTGACGGGATAATCACCCTCGCCCAGCATCAAGCGGCAGAATACATCTTGGCTCAGGCGACACAGGCTGGAATATTCAATCGCCCTGTTAACTTGTTAGGAGCTAGGGGAGGCAGGCCGGTTCGGGACGCCACGATTACTGACAGCCTGATGAGGTTTGGCCGAACGATGGCCATTATTCGTAAGAGGTTTGGGCTTTATGCGAGTTATCTGGTGGAAGAAGTGGTTTGTCACAACTGGGATGTGTCGCGTGACGGAGAGAAAATGAGGATATTGCGGGACGGCCTTGATCTGATTGTCGAAAGGCGTATGGCGGGGGGAAGAAATCCTATGAAGCATTTGAAGAAGAAATAGGTTGGGGCAACAAAGCATTGGTTGAGCGTTTGTTGAACACCCGTTGACTCTAGATAACTTGTTAGGTGTTAGGGGGGCGCTGGGTAACAAAGTGTGGTGGTCGGCTTGATTGGCGCACCCAGATGTCAATTCGCACCCAATCGCTCTTCATCAAGCCTTCAGACGCCACCACTCGCCCTTCGGAGTTTTGGGTGCTGGGGGTTCTTTCAGTAAAGCTGTTCGACTTCTTTACTGGTGTCTGGACAGCGAATCACCTCCAAGACTCGCTTTCGTCCAATATTCTCTGGCATTGAGGTGATCGTCAAGTCTTCAAGAATGAAGATGTCGCTACCTAAAATTCTGGCCATCAGCATTGCAGATCTGACGGCCTGAGCCTGACCTTCTGAGTCAGGATACATTGGTGCCCCGCTCCTGACCCATTGATCCGGCCATCCACGGGTTTATGTGGGTCATCCCTGCGGGTTTCGGGGGCGTGTAATTAGCCAGCCGTCTGGTCGTGACGGGCGTCTTAATCATCCCCTTTCGATAGGCCTTGTTATGCCCGAACGTCTCAACATCCAACATCCCCAGAAAAACCATCCTGTCGAGGACTCTCTGGGAATGCTTGGCGCACAGGTGTAGCTTGCTGACAACATCTGACAGCACGAAAGAGCCGCCAGACCTATAGATCTTTGACCTCATGATCACCGCCTGATGGTCGCGCATTGTCTTTGGGCTTTTTGACACGGGTGTTATCTCCTTTTGGCTTGTTGAATATCCTGTCCCAGCTATCACTGAACTTGTCAGCAGGAACAGATCTTGGCCTTCTCTTTGATCCTTTACTCATGAGGATACTCCCACGCTGAATCTGATGATTGGCGCACATGGGTACACCCGCTCATCCCCAGCACAAAAGAAATAAAAAGCAGGATTGCCAGAGACCATACAGCTTCGTGCTTCAAGCCCATTAGTAGTCCTCCTTCTCGCAGTATTCATGGTAGGTTCCCTTGTGATCGGGCCACTTACCCCGCTTAACCATCTCACAGTAGTTTTCTTGGGCCTGTTTTTCGTCTTCTAGCTCAAGGGTGCCTACCACCCCCAGCAACCCTAAAACAACGAAAATGACCCCAAAGAAAGCCAATAGAGCCTTATTTTCTTCACTCATTTTCCATCTCCCACTCAATCAGGATTTCAAGATATTCCCGCGCCTTTCTGAGGTCATTGAGACCCCCCTTGTTTTTCCAGCGGGAAACGTATTTCACGACATTGGCCTCGCACACCCCGAGACCGTTGGCCAGCGCGTAGTACGTTGGTTGCACTGCAAGTTTGGCATAATGATCGCCGCCAACTTGACTATCTCTTCTCAGCTTCATCGGCCCTCCTATTACTATCATCAATTATCAGAAACTCAGACCCCTTTTTAGACGCGTAATTTTTCGCCCTAAAAAAAGCCTCTTCTTTTGTCGAACAGAGACCCCTAATAGCACCCCTTTCGACTATCCTGTAGCACCCCTCGATGCGGACAACTCGCCCACTAAAACCTTTACCCTTCATGACCGTAGTCCTCCGCTAGGATTTTGTAGATTTGATTGATGTCCGATTCGGACGGCTCTGGCGATCCCTTGATCGCCCTGACAGAGTCAACATATAACCCGTCAAGGCCAACGTCAGGCTCATCATAAACGGTAAACGACACCTCATAGATGTCGTTATCCAGATAGATGGTCTCCTTACTGTTTAACAGCATGGTGATTCTCCCAGTCGATTGACATCCACTCACCCATTAACAAGTCAGAGCTTTCGACATCATGGTGAAACTGAGCGATCTGCTGATCACTCAGATTGTTGCGCGACCCGCACCAGTGATCCCTGAGGATCTCGGCCAAGTCACGGTCATCGAGCATATATTTTACGCGCCTATGCACAGGCAGTTTTTGGACACGATCCATCGCTGGCCTCCTCGCTCACTAACGATGCGGAGATTAACGAATCTATTCTCCGCAAACACTGCTTAAAAGGCCGCTTACGCGGCCTCTGCGATTATTGTTCGCACACCAGCATTGTTAGCCTGACGCGCATCGTAAGCATGGAGGGTGCGGTCACATATGACTACAACCTCATGCTGTCCAAGAGTAACCCAGTCGTTGTCGATCAGGTCACCATCAGTAAAGCATAGAGTGATGTCACACTCCAGCCCGTTGTCGTTGAGGTACTTAACCCCGTCCGACATCCACGTACCGCCACCCATTGGGATGTCGAGGTCGAGCAACTCGCCACCAGAGAACACCTCATGCACTGAGTGCACACGATGGTTGGTGAAGACAACGACTACGCCATCCCTTGGATTTAACTCGTCAATAGCAACTGACAGCTCGGTCATGAACTGGCCAAGCTGGTTGCGATTGACTGAGCTGGAGATGTCAACGATGACACCCATGCGGCCAAGAGACCCTCGGTGAGTCGGCGAGATAACGCCCAGCGTTGCGTAGCGGCGGCGGTGGATACGTGACCAAGTCACATCGCCACCATCACCGGCTCGGTGTAGCAGGTCGGCCAGCTCGGTGCGCCAGTCAACGTCAGAGCGACTGCCTGAAGAAAACCGATTGGAGCCCTCGCGCACCTGATCACTGACGCCCACGCCCCGGGCAGTGGCCTCTTCGATACCATCGTCAACATGGTTGCGAATCTCATGCTCATCCTCACGAGCGGCGGCTTCCTGCTCATCGGGATCGCCTTCATACTTTGGCGACAGGTGATGATCATGGCCCTCGGCATCGGGGAGGCGCTCCCCATCACTACCACCTGACTCGTCAGGAGTAGGCTCGCCACCCTGAGACCCGCTTGGTTGCTGAGTTTCTTGGCTGGACTGTTGACCAGATTGCGAGCCAGACTGGCTACACTGATCACCCTGCTGGTCACCGGACTGATCACCCTCTGGGTCTTTTGGCTGGGCCAGCGCCGAATAGACGTTGTCCACAATGTCATCACGGCCATAGTCCTGCGAGTAGCAACCCTCGGGGATCGGCTCGAGACCCATGGCGATGCAGTCTGCATTGATCACGTAGTCAGCGGCGCGGTTGTATAGCTTGGGATCGAACGCCTGACCAGCCCTGAAGAACCCGCGCTCGCGGTAGAAGTCGCCGCGCTGAGGATGCCGCAGGATTATATGTGACACCTCATGAGCAAGCAGGAACGCCCGCTGTGAGTCACTGGCTACACCCCTGAAGAACTCAGGATTGATGTAGACATAGATGCCGTCAGTGCCAGCAGTGGGGATCTTGGCAGTCCAGATCACCTCGGTGGCGATCAGCACCGAGTAGTGAACCGGTGCTTTGGCCTGAAGAATGATCAGCGCCGCAACGTAGCGGCGCGAGTTGGTGAGGTCATCGGTGGCCTCGAATAGTTTTACAGCTCTCATGGTTACACCTCCATGCCGGTGGCTTCAGCCAGCGGCAGTAGCTCGTGGAATTTAGCGATGAACGCGGTGGCGGTGCTGGATGTCAGAACCCAGCCACGCTTTGCGGACAGTCGCAGTAGTTTGGAACCGAGCGAGACCTGAAGGTCAGGACGCAGTCGGGTGATGTACTGAAGAGCGGCCTCGCCTGTGCTAGCCGTCTCTGCGCTGTTGATAGCGCGGTTGGCGGCCAGTAGCTGATAGCCAGTCGAGTCGGGCACGTTGGCACCCTCAGGGTCAGCGTGGATCTCAGGGCCAGTAGGCACCTGATCAGCCATGGCAATGTGGCGGCATAGCATACCCGCCGCACGTTCACCGATCACGCCGCCCAGCAGAACCTGCATGAAGCGGGGGATGGCCACGCCATCGAAGTCGCCGGAATCCATGAAGGCGGTGAGCTGGTCAGCGGCGCGTACCAGTGAGCGCGGAGTGCAGAATGCACCGTCCTCAGTGGGCACTGCCTGATCGAAGAACCCCTCATTGTGATAGGTCAGGGCGCAGTCGATAGCGAGCGGATTAACATCGTTGGCCTCGGCCCACTTGGCCCAGCCATTGACATCGAACTCCAGCTCGAGGATCAGGACGCGGTTGTTCAAGTGACTCAGCATCCGAGTAGCACCTGACTTGTCAGCGACACGGTTGCCCGTGAAGACAACGATCCAGCCGTCAGGGATTGCCCAGCCAGCGAGGGTGCGCTCCTCGGGGTCGAGCACATCGGCCAGCACCTTCTGGATATCGGCACTGGCTTGCAGTAGCTCATCGAAGAGGATCACGCCATGCTCGAGGCCGGACTCTTGGATCTTGGTGATCAGTGGCGGCTTGGTGAACTTGGTCATGACGTTGCCATCGGCATCCTTCATGGGCAGTGCGACACCCGCGATCTCGGCAGAGTCACGGTTAGCGACACGCTCCTGAATCAGGCCAACCCGATCTACTGACAGGCCAAGATGCTCTGCATACATGGCCCGAAAGTCATTCTTCAGGAACTGGGTCTTGGCGATACCGACAGGGCCAATGAGGCCCAGCGGCATGGGGTTCGCTGACATGAGATTGACAGCGGCGATTGCGCGGACATCCGCGAGGGTAGCTTTTACGTGTGACATGGGTCACCTCCGATAGTGGTTATGGTTAGTCGATAAGGTCGGCTAGCAGTGAGTCGCCAGTGACAATGGAATCTGCGCTGGTAGGCGCAGGGCTTGGCTTGGGTGCGGCGGCAAGGTCACTCAGTCCCTTGGACACCGTCTTTGCGGCACGTACCGCACGGTCGCGGACAATGGTGCTGTGCTTAACGTGCTCAATCGAGGTGATCGAGCCGATCTGCTCATCAATCAGGTCAGCGAGTTGCAGGACACGCGGGTCATTGTCATAGCCTTTGACCATGCCCCTGAGCATTGCGGCATGGGTCTTGGCATTATCGAGCAGTGACTTGTGGAGACGCTTGCCCTCGGTTAACTGCTTCTCAACAGTGTCCATGTGATCCTTCGCACCCTTGATGGCGGCATCCTTCGCGCCCTCGAGCTGTTTGGCCAGTGTCTGCTCATGACGCTTGGCGATGTCGGCGGCAAGCCCAGCGGGTAGCTGTAACTTGTCAGCGGCAAACACAGGGATTGGCTGAGGGGGCGAGACATCGACACCATACTTGGCGGCAATGATCTCGGGTGCAGGCATATCGACATCCGACACGCGGCCCAGATCGACACGATCACGGGCTTCGTAATACTCCCGATAGCGCGGCATGAATTCAGCCAGCGCAGTCTGGGCCTCGGACTTCAGCTCGGACAGCTTGGAGAGCACCTCAGGCACTCGGGTCACGGGGATCAGTCGCATCCCGCGCTTTTGCTGGCCATCCTCGGCGTCAGTGAAAGGCAGGGTGTTTTCGTAAAGGTAGGTACGCACTGCGGCATACTTGCTGTTCACCGCCTTGAGGTCGGTGGTGAGAGTGCCCAGCGATCCCACGCGGGTGTTGACGGGCACGGTGTGATTGACGCGGCACTGAACGGCGGCGGCATCACTGGCGACTTTGGAGCGCTTCATTGGGTCGGCCTTGCGAATGGTGACCTGAAGAAGCATGAAGTTATTTACAGCGGTTTCGATAAAGGACATGGGTGTTACTCCAATGGTATTGGTTAGGTTTCGGCCAGCATCAGGCCATCATCAGTGCCACTGCTATGTGACAGACCTTAGGGGGCGCGTGGCCCCCCGTTGATTTACCACTCCCCGCCCTGAAGCCGGAACTCAAGATTGCTGAACACCTTGACACCGTGCTCCATTTTTTCCTGAGCGCGTCTCATGGCCTCTTTTGCTCCGAGGTGAGTGACCGAGTAGGCGGTATCTAAGCCGAACTCGCCCTTATCTTTGAGCCTGTTCATTACCATGATCCATTGTTCTTTTTTCTCTGACATAGGTTTCACTCCTCAGTGACGTTCCCGAAAAGACAAAGTGCGGCAAGCGCCGCCATATTGATGATGATGAGGATGGTCATTTAGATAGCCTCCCCGTTTAGTAAAACCTCACCCTTCCGGGTGCAGACATCAGCGCCCAAAGCGCGGAGCCGAGACATCGTGGTGCGTGTGGGCCAGCGGCGTAGCGTGTCGGTGTTGACCTCGACCGCCCAGCGGTCTCGAATGTCACAAGCGTTCCAGACTGTGGCGATATGGTGACCATGCAATCGCACCATCATCACGGCGTTATCACTGCTGGCCCGCTGGGTGCTGGTGTTTGCTTGTGACCAGTCGCGGCCTGTCAGTACGTTGAAAACCATTTCAGATTCAATTTTTCTCATGGGGTGTTACCTCCGAATAGTTAGGGGAATAGAGTGCAGAGCACTCAGTCATACCCAACGCGCAAGGCGGTGGGCATGGTGAATACTCTTAAACGGTTTGCGGTAAGTTGGCTCAGGGTCACTGATTAGGGCCGCGTTATGGGTTAGTGGCTAGACCGATCTGACTTGGATATGGCAGTGGGCTGACCGAGTCTCGAGTACATCATTACGATCAGCGCCTACCAGCTACCGCGTCAGGGGTGTTGCCCCCCGCGTTTAACCCGCACATCAACCTGAGTTTAGGCCGCACGTTGTTAGCGCCGTCCGGTCTTGCCGCTGATCAACTGCTATCCCAGCAGTCCGACTCTCCGAACACCTGCACCTCACTTCCACCGGCAGGGGGTGGCGTGGGGGCTACTGCGTAATGCATGGCGACATCCCACATTCCGGAGGGTACGCCCATTTGTCCTACCCGTCAAGAAGTCATGAAGTCATTAAATTAGAGGGGGGGGTGACAACAGCTTCGCTATGTAGCATTTGGCTACAGGTGGTCAGGGTCAGGGTGCAATTTTTTTTGCCTATATAAGCACCAATAATTTCGGCCCTCCGATAGGGCAGGGAATATGTCAGTGTCAACGGTTGACAGCGCCAGAAATATCTGAAAATAGGCCTAAGTGTTTGATTGCATTAGAGAAAGTGCTTTGCCTGTACATTTATCCAGTATTTAAGTTGTTGATTTATAAGGGAAAAGCCCGTAGTGCGATTTTAAGGCCCTACCCCATACGCTGGCATAGGTTTCGTAAAGTGGCCCTTAGAACGCGATTGAGGGCCTCTGAGCGGCAAGTGCGATTTGTCAAGACTTTTTTTCTTTTTATTGCGCGGGGTGATACACTCCCCTTGTATATGTAGCAAAAGGCTACAGGTATCCAAACACGACAGATCAGAGAATGAGGCAAACGAGTCATGAGTAACAAGCTAACCCCAAAGCAACTCCACTTCGCACGTTGCGTAGCCAGCGGGATGTCACAGGCTCAGGCATATCGAGAGGCATATGATTGCAAGCCCGACGCATTGAAGGAAACCCAACAGCAGGCGGCCAGTAGGTTGATGAGTAACCCCATGGTTAGAGCACGGGTGGACTACTTGATACGGCAGAAAGAGGCGGGGATAGCGGCATCTGCGGTCTCGGACAGGGAAAGAGTCCTGAGCAAGCTCCGGCATATGCTGGACAACGCCGAGCCATCCGATGGAAACAAGCTCAGGGCGTGTGAATTGCTCGGTAAATCAGTGGGCCTATTCAGGGACGTTGTCGAGACTCAGCAGAGCACCAGTGCCGATGACCTGATCGGGGAACTCGAGGCGATGATCGAATCTATTGGCAGTGATGATGCCGATACTACCGATGACATCTCGGCACCTAGCGACCAACCTCTGCACTAACCCTGACTTTTTCATGATAGTACACGGGTCGAGCCAGCTACCCCCACCCCCCCCTGTGGCTGGCACGTACCCTTATCTTATATACATAGTATTCCGCTCATAAAATCACCTAAAATTCACTATTTGTCACACTGTCTATGACGTTACTAACCCCTTTTTTTCTGGGAAAACGCCTAGGAATCCTAGTGCCTAGTATTATTTTTGGTAATTTTTGGCATTTTTTACTAAAGTCCTGATTTATATCGAAAAAAAACCCCTGTCATAGTGAAATATCTGTAGACATGTGGCCGTCAAGGGGGTAGTATCTCTACAATCCGGGGGGATTTTCTACCTAGGACTCTTCTAGCACTAGGAATTTCCTAGATCTAGGACTGTTCTAGCAATAGGAATTACCTCTTTCTAGAAAGTTCCTCGCCAAAACCCTTTTGAGTAAGGTTTTGGCTCATATATAGGCTTAGGACATTCCTAAGTAGTCCGAAGTCTAGATATTCCTAACCTAGATTCTTCTAGATAGTCCTAGGAAGGGGTTATTTTTTCTTTTTTTACAACTTCATATTTTTTGATTGGGAATCGCCCCTGAAGGTGACCGAAAAAAGCGATATCGAAGCCTGTGCTATTGCATCAAGCGCCGGCGATAATGCAGTATCGGCAACATTCGAAGGTATTTTGATTAAGGAAGGCGGATCGCTAGGGTAGTCCATGTATCAAAGACCAACACCAAATCCCTATAAGGACATAGAGCCGACAGGCCACATCTCCACTGACGCCAGAAGGCAGTTTGTGCAGTTGTTTGGCGATGGGCCCGACTCCTTTAGTACATTCCACCCAATTACCCGAGCGTATGGGGAAGGCGGATTCCACCAGCATAGAGGTCGATTTAACCAGCTCTTTGAAGAGATGAAAGCCGACATGGCCGAGGGCATGGATCTAAACCAGATTCGGGAGAAATACTCCCAAGAGCCAGAGGCCCGCGCATACCTGAACTTCCAAGCAAACTATGATCCAACGCAGTTTGCAAAAGACAACCCCGATCTTGCTGAGCGCGGCACGATGAATGCCAAGCAGGCTTGGAAAGCCGCGTTATTCACTGACAAGATTGATTACAACGAACCCGGAGGCGGGTTTTATCAGGAGCAGGCAGAAAAGTTTCTCTCCGAGGGCGATGACGGAAGAGCCCCCGCCACCATAAGAGAATACAGAGACCGGGAAAGAGATGACTATATCGGTCAAGGCGGCACTCTTAGAGGATGGATGCGAAGGGAGCCAATCGATCCCGTTGCGGTTCAAGAAAGAGAGGAGGCCCGCAGAGCTTCTTTGACGCCAGAACGAAGGCTCAGAGAAGACATCCAAAGCGGCAGGGTGAGCATGGAAGATGCTCGGGAACAATATCCAGACCAATTTAGGCAGGCAGAAGAAATGGCTAGACAAGACAGAGAAAGGCTTGGGGCTGAAGGCGGCATAGGGCCTCTTAGAGATCTCATGAGAAATCGAATGGATCAGCAAAGACAAGACCGACAGTTGGTTAGAGATCAGTATCAGGATCTGTTTGGTCGAAGACCCGACAGAGCTGGTGAAGACTACTGGATGAGATCCCTTCAACGGGGGAATATCACCCCAGAAAACCTAAGAGAAACTCTTATTGCTGGCGCCAACCCTAAAGACTTGGAGTATTACCAGTCTCAGAACGTTCAGCCCGGTTTTGAAGATCCAGGCTATAATAGACCACCTCCATCACAACAACCGGGCGGCGACGTCATCGATGATTGGTCCGGAATGCCGAAAGAACCTGTGGACTATGGCGCGGCTGATATAGGCGGCGGTAGACCAGCTCCACGCCCAACTTACGCGCCACCACGCCCAATGACACCACCCCCAATGACACCACCCCCAACGCCAGTGACGATTGATGACACTGGCATGTATGCGCCCGATATGGGGGGCGGCATGATGGCCTCGACTGATCCAGTAACGGGTGAGACCACCGTTAGCGCTGGCACTTTTTCGACTCCGAATTTTGATCAAGGCCGCATGAGTCCCGGTCAAACCTATCAGCCCTATACGCCAACTCAGGCTGAGTACGACGCGATACGGGCGACACCCCAACAAGTTGGCACGGGTGCATATCGCCGGTCAGGGACCCCAATCTCAATGTTTGGAGGTCAGGCGCCACTCCCACAAATGGGCGGAAAAGGCGGCGGAATGAGCCCCGGCCAAACCTATCAGCCTTACACGCCACGAGACATGGGGTATTACCGGCAGTCACTGCTGAATAGAGATCAGGCGCCACTCCCACAAATGGGCACGGGGCCAGTAGATCCGATGAGGGCGTTGACCGATCCCTATTACAGATATACACCAGCCACACCACCGGTTGCGGCAAGTTTACCGCCCACTCCTACACCCCCAGCCGTTGAGGGAAATGTGTTAAGTGAAATGCCGGGGCCGGTAAACCCAATACCAACACCTGCTATAGGTGTATTTGAGGAATATAACACGCCAGCGATGCAGGGGCCGATAGACTATGTAGGACAGCCAGTAGACTCTGCAGGACATCCAGTATACTCACAACTTCCTTTGGGCGGCATGAGTCCCGGTAAGGGCGGAATGAGTCCCGGCCAGACCTATCAGCCCTATACGCCACCGGGCTCAGGCTTTGGCGGTTATGGCGGCGGCATGGGTGGCGGCATGGGTGGCGGCATGGGTGGCGGCATGGGCGGAGGCGGAATGGGCGGAAAAGGCGGCGCACAATACATGGGCACTCCCCCGTCATACGGCCAAACGGCGAGTGGTCTCTTTGGGTCAGGAGTTGGCGGAATGGACCTTTACAACAGAGCTGGCGGCTATGGCGGCGGCAACCCCTACAGGGGTAGCCCCGCAGGTAGCGGCAAAGGTGGCTCAAACAACATGGGCACCTATAACATGATGAGTTCCGGACCCATGTAATGCCCCGAAACTATCGCTCTGAGTACGACAACTACCATTCAAAGCCAAAGCAGAAGAAAAACCGCGCCAAAAGAAATGCGGCACGGGCAGTCATGCAAAAGGCCAGAAAGGTATCGAAGGGTGATGGCAAGGATGTCGGCCATAAAAAGCCCTTGGCAAAAGGCGGAAGCAACAAGAAGTCAAACTTGAAGGTGACTTCAAAAACGAAGAATCGCTCGTTCAAGAGGACAAAGTCAGCCGGGATGGCGTAAATGTCAGAGCTTATAACGCCCCAGTTAGCCAAGAAGCTAAAGGGCGCATCTCCAGAGGTTAAGCTACGGGTTGCAGAGCAACTCAAGCGAATCGAGGAGCAGAAAAAGATAGAGTCAGCACAGACCTCCTTTATGGGGTTTGTTGGGCATATGTGGCCTGCGTTTATCGAGGGCAGGCACCACAAAATCATGGCGGAGGCCTTTGAGAAGATTGCTCGGGGCGAACTCAAGCGTCTGATCATCAATATGCCGCCAAGACACACCAAGTCTGAATTTGCCTCTTACTTGTTACCGGCATGGTTTTTAGGACAGCACCCCGGTAAGAAGGTGATTCAAACGGCGCACACCGCAGAGCTTTCTGTGGGGTTTGGCCGAAAGGTGAGAAACCTTGTTGACTCAGACGATTTCAAATCTGTCTTTCCAGATCTACAGCTAAGGGCCGATTCAAAAGCGGCGGGAAGATGGAGCACCAACAAGAACGGCGAATACTTCGCTATTGGTGTTGGCGGTGCTGTAACAGGTAAGGGTGCTGATCTTCTTATTATTGACGACCCCCACTCAGAGCAAGAGGGGCAGTCGGCAGATCCTTCGGTCTTTGATCGCACCTATGACTGGTACACATCAGGTCCAAGACAGCGTCTTCAGCCCGGAGGCGCGATCATTATTGTGATGACTCGCTGGCATATGCGAGATTTAACGGGCAAGATTATAAAGGCTTCCGCCCAGAGGGCAGGCACCGATGAGTGGGAAGTCATTGAGTTTCCGGCAATCATGCCATCAGGTAAAGCCCTGTGGCCTGAGTTCTGGAGCATCGCAGAGCTAGAGGCTCTACGCAGTGAACTACCGTCTCCCAAGTGGAACGCGCAGTATCAGCAAAACCCAACGTCCGAAGAGGGCGCACTCATTAAACGCGAGTGGTGGCAGGTGTGGGAAAAGGATAGACCCCCGCCATGCGACTTCATTATCCAATCATGGGATACAGCGTTTCTAAAAACCCAGCGGTCTGACTTTTCCGCTTGCACAACATGGGGCGTTTTTTACACCCCAGATGACGAGGGGGTCACTAAGCCCAACATCATCCTATTGGATGCATACAAGGAACGTCTGGAATTTCCTGAGCTGAAGAAGAAGGCTTTTGAGCTTTGGTCTGACATGCAACCAGACGCATTTATTGTGGAGGCAAAAGCGGCAGGGATGCCTTTAATTTTTGAGCTACGAGCGATGGGTATTCCTGTAGCGGAGTACACCCCGTCTCGTGGCAATGACAAGATAGCTCGCGTTAACGCTGTAGCTGACTTGTTTGCTTCTGGTATCGTATGGGCACCAGAGACAAGGTTTGCCGAGGAGGTTGTTGAGGAGTTTGCCTCATTCCCCGCTGGCGAGCATGACGATTTAGTTGACTCTTCTACTCAGGCTTTATTGAGGTTTAGGCAGGGCGGTTTTCTGCCACTGCACACCGACGAAGAAGATGACCCAACAGATTACAGCAGAAAAGCTGACTATTATTAAGGAGAGTCACATGAAAAAACCAATGAAAGCGGGCGTTCGCAAAAACCTAGCATCCGCAAAACTAAAAAGCAAAATGGCTGGAGCACAGAAAGCCAAAAAGATGATGCGTGGTGGCGCGGCAGAATCCTCCATGAAAAACCTTATTGGCGCCAAAACACGACTCCAAGATCCTTTTCAATCCAAAGGATACAAGAACGCCCTGAATCGAGCCAAGACAGGCCGAATGGTAAAGAAGATGGCGGGAAAGCGTGGCATGAAGAAAGGCGGCACCACTAAGAAGTAGCCTTTATGGCGTTTTTGCAAAGCAACATCCCGCACTTTAAGTGCTGGGTGCGGCGTGAATACACGCACAATCACAGCAAATATCATGGCGAGTTTTTACACGCAATGGCCATAGCTGTGACAACAATGCCCTGTCGGTGTCTTAGTTTCCAGATCATTTTTACTGGGGCTGAGACCTATGATGAGGAAGAGCCAAATGTCCACGGCGGTGCCATGTGGGCACGGATGCCAATTACAGCGCTCGTAGCCGATACGCCGCTAGAGGAATGGCCCGACCCAATGCCAACATACGCCGCCCAACCTTGGGACTGTTCGTCAAGAACGCATGCCGCTTATGTTTTGGACAGAGCCACCCCATGTCCTTGGCTGGCCAAGATAGAGGATAAGTTTTATCCAGCCCGCTATCTTTTTACTGTGGACTACACAGACAACGAGATAGCCGATGATCCAGCGCAACACAAGCAGAGTCATGTGCTTGAGCTTCTTGATGCGGGTCGTTGGACAGGCAATATCGTGGCATTGCCAAACAATCGGGTGAGGGTGACGCATCCGGCATGGTTTGAGACGGGGCAGGGCGCCCCTGACTTCAGGCCGTCACAGCACATCCACTACTCAAAGTCCGATCTGGACTACACGCTGGATGTGAATAGAGTCTTTAACAATCTATATGCAGGTGATCAAGATGATGAAGAGTAAGGGTTACGCCAAGGGCGGGAAGATGACAACGAAGGGCTATGCCAAAGGTGGCAAGCTGAAAATGGTTGAAAAGGATGGCAAGCAAGTTCCATTCTTTGCGGCTGACGGTAAAGGCAAGATGGCTGGCGGCGGCATGGTTCCAAAAACCAAGGGTTACTACAAAGGCGGGAAGGTCATGAAGTCAAAGGGTATGGCCGCTGGCGGAAAGACTCGTGGCTGTGGCGCCGCTACAAAAGGCACTAAACACTCCAACAAAATGGGCTAAACATGGCCGTTGATAAGCTGGGCGTACCCTTCGACCCAAACGAGGTTGATGGAGAGGGAGTCGAGGTCGTTATAGAAAACCCTGACTCTGTTGGCATATTTGAGGAAGGCGAGGGCATGGTCATCGATTTTGACCCAGAAGCCTCCGAGATGATGGGAATACCCCATGATGCCAACTTGGCAGAGGTTGTTA
>LSRR01000670.1_pt1 | contig 57892 bp, 77 predicted proteins | sample 1162981 | NCBI WGS metagenome assembly LSRR01 (sample SAMN03256433, study PRJNA305521) | marine metagenome | biome: Estuarine; feature: Estuary; material: Brackish water; isolation source: iron chloride precipitation of viral particles from surface water samples | place: USA: Chesapeake Bay ... | reverse complement strand
CTACAGGCGTAGAAGCCACGGGCGAGCTAGGCACAGTATCTTTAATAACAAACAACACCATAAATGTTACTGGCGTTCAAGGCACTACAGCACTAGGCACGGCGACAGCAGAAACGGATGCTAACGTCAATGTTACGGGTGTCCAAGGCACCACGGCATTAGGCGAAACCACCGAAACAGGTACAGCCACAGTGTACGCCATTGGCGTACAGGGCACCGCGCAAGCAGGAAACTTATTAGTTTGGGGAAGAATAGTCCCAGACCCGGGAACTTCTTGGACAAAAATTGCAGCATAGGGATAATCATGAAAATAGTAAATGAAGCAAAAGATTTAGGCGCAGCAATCGACCCAAAACATGAGGTTGAGCTCCTGTGCAGTAACTGTGGGTACGACCTTGATGAGTCTGAGATGGCAGCAGACACTTGCTCAGACTGCGGGCAAGCACTAAACTTACGTCAAAATACAAAGATTTACGCGACAAGCGTGCCGCCTGCGGGTGGCAGCACATTAGTGTAACTGGAGTGCCCAAATGGCTACTTATGTAAATAATTTACGGCTTAAAGAAATCGCCACTGGCGATGAAAGTGGCACTTGGGGCACCAGTACCAACACTAATCTTGAGTTAATTACCGACGGTTTTAGCTACGGCACTAAGGAAATGGCAGCAGACGCCAACGAAACCTTTACAATGCCTGACGCTACTGCGGACGATACTCGCTCGTTCTATTTAAAAATCACCTCCGCTACATCTTTGACTGCAACTCGTGAGGTCACCCTTGGTCCAAACACTGTATCTAAGGTCTGGATAATCGAGAACGCTACTTCCGGTAGCCAGATCATTACGATTAAGCAGGGATCAGGCGCTACGGTCAACGTACCTAATGGCTCTAAAGTCATGATCGTCACAGACGGTGCGGGTGCGGGCGCTGCGGTATTTAACGCCAACCCCACCGAAGTAGGCGGTACGGTTACTAGTGTAGGCGGTACGGGTACCGTAAACGGCATTACCCTGACTGGCACAGTTACTAGCTCTGGTAACCTCACGCTTGGTGGTACACTGGCTAACGTCGATCTTACGACTCAGGTTACAGGAACGCTCCCTGTCGCTAATGGCGGTACGGGTATTACTTCGTTTGGTTCGGGTGTAGCCACCTTCTTAGGCACTCCTTCTAGCGCTAACCTTGCCACTGCGGTTACAGACGAAACTGGCACAGGCTCTTTGGTTTTTTCAACTAGCCCCGCGCTTACTACCCCTAAGATTACTACAGGCATTCAAAACGCCAGTGCGGCTACTGTGATTTCGATGGACTCCAGTGTATTTTTCTCCGGTGCGTTTTCCGACGAAGTAACTGCTTTAGGTAATACTGGGACAGCCGTAACTATTGACTGCGACGACGGTAACGTATTTACTGCGACCCTGACTGGGAACTGTACGTTTACCTTAGCCTCGGCTAACAGCACGTCGAACCGAGCTACCTCATTTACTTTGGTGCTTACTAACGACGGCACTGCTTCTAGGACGGTAGCTTTTGCAGGAGGCACATTTAACTATCCTAATGGTTCAGTTAGCCGTACTACGGATGCTAACGCTACGGACATTTGGTTCTTTTTCTCGCCGGATAACGGCACAAACTGGTATGTCACCATACCTATGAAAAACCTATCATCTTAATTTAAGACAGCCGAGGAGGCTATTATCATGGCATTAACAGCAGAACAACAAGCAGATGTAGATTTTAACGAAGCTATACGTGCAGGCGACAGAGAGCAAGAAGCGAAAAGAATTAAACTTGATGCTCTTCGCATGGCTAAAGAAATTCTGGTAGAAAACCGACGCACACAAAGCGCCGCGGAAGCAACAGATATAACCGCCGCCGACATCCAGACTATTGCGGATAGTTTAACTTCTTACGTTAACTCATAGTATGGAAGCATATGCCTATTTCTCATCTCCCATCTACCGTGAAGAGCGGCCAGAGTGGGTAGAGGAAACGCTGAAGCATACGCAAAAGTATTACGATGACATACAGCCATCGGTAGTTAAACAGACTACGCATATGGCAAATGACCCTGACCTTGGGTATCTAGCATCTTACTTTAGAGATAAGGGTGTTAGTATTCTGAAGGAGCAGGGTTATTTAACAGATGAGTATGAGTTTTACGTGTCTGGAATGTGGGGCCAAGAGTTTGCATGCACTGGCAGTAATATCATGCACGTTCACGGAGATAGTCAAATATCGGGTTTTTACTTTCTAGAAGTGCCGGAAGGTGGGTCTTATCCTATATTTGACGATCCAAGACCGGGAAAACGAATGGGGGACTTGTGGGCATCGCCTAGCGATCAAGTAACAATGGCTACACCACAAGTACACTTTAACAATGTGCAGGCGGGAACCATGATGATGTTTAACTCGTGGCTGCCACATATGATTACACCAAACCAATCTACAAACCCGACAAAATTTGTGCATTTTATTTTGTCCCAAAGAAAAAGGTTTATTTAATGCAGCATTTGCTGACGCCGTACTCAAGAAAAATAGAACCGTTTGCGTGGTGGGAAGGGGCCTTTACAGAACAAGAACTTGATTGGTTACAGCAAAAAGCTAAAGAAGCTATTCAAGAAGCTAAAGTTGGGGGTGCAGGTAATGGAGGGGTTAACGATCAAATAAGACGCTCTGAGTTAAATTGGCTCCATAAAGCCTCTGAGTGTGAATGGGTATTTGAAAAACTAAGCCATGTAGTTTCTAGCTTAAATGCGGATTATTTTGGTTTTGAACTAACAGGGTTTGGCGAAGCATTGCAGCTTACTAATTACCACGAAGCTAGGCAGGGTATGTATACGTGGCATCAAGATTTCGGGTCATCTGGTGTTTCAAGAAAATTATCTTTAGTTTTACAGTTATCTGATCCTAGCGAATACGAAGGTGGCGAACTTCAACTATTAAACTCTGGGCAACCCACAGCAATACAAAAGAAAAGAGGGCTTATTACAGTATTTCCTGCTTGGACACTACATCAAGTAACGCCAGTTATTAAAGGCACAAGACAGACATTAGTTACGTGGGTATCGGGGCCTGTTTTTAAATGAAAATAGAATATAAAGATTTTATTGGCGTATTTTCTGAGGTTTATCCAGAAGGGTTTTGTGAGCATCTAATAAGGGAATTTGACCGCAACCAAAAATTAGGTGCGGGCGTTGATAGGCAAAATGGCGAGGGCGCTGTCAAACATAAAAAGAACGACTACCATATATCGGCTAACGCTAGGAATATAGTCTTTGAGCCTTTCGAGGGAAAAGATACAGTAGATTTATTTTTTGCGGGGCTTCAAAACTGCTTTAAAGAATATACCGAAGAGTTTTCTACTCTAAAAGAAATTGATATACGCTGCAAAAATATAAAAATGCAGAAAACAAGTAGTGGTGGTGGTTACCATGTTTGGCATGGGGAGCAGGGAAATGGGGAAATGGCTAATAGGGGATTAGTCTATATGCTTTATTTAAACTCGCTACCCTCAGAAGCTAACGGCGAAACAGAATTTTTGTATCAACAGAGAAGAATAAATCCTGTTGAAAATACTATGGTATTGTGGCCTGCCTCGTTTACCCATACACACAGAGGTAATCCTGTCTATGGCGACCACACTAAATACATTGTTACAGGGTGGTTTTACCACGAGTGAGTAGATTATGCCTATAGGTACTAGTAAAGCGGGAGTGTTAGGTGGCGGTGTAGTTCCCGGCGGCTGTCAAGTATTTAATTCTCCGGGAACTTTTGTTGTCCCTGCGGGGGTTACGTTGCTTAGTAGTGTTTCTGGTTCTGGTACCGCAGGTAATCCCGGAAATGCCGGTAATCCTGGCGGGATAGGCGCAGGGGGCGCAGGTGGCGCAGGAGGGGTTGCGGGTAATAACCAAACAAATTCCAGCGGCCGAGTGCGTACATGTGTTTCTCCTCCTGGTAATGGAGGCCCTAGCGGCTCAAGTGGAACTTCAGGTAATGCGGGTAATGCGGGTACAGCTTCGTCTGCGTTTTGTTTAACTTTTCCCGGAGGCGCTGCGGGGACTGGCGGAAATGCGGGAACTGCGGGTACTAGTGGTACCTCGGGAAATGCGGGAACTTCGCAAAATTCGATTACTGCATTAGTTTGTAACGCCCCTAGTAACAATAACCAAACTTTGGCAAACGGCGGCACTGGAGGCGTTACAGGTGGTGGGTCAGCATCGAGAGGAAGGATGCAAACTCTTCACTGTCCTTGTACTTATATTAGGTCTTTCTGGGTGTTTGGCGGGGCCGGTGGTGGTGGTGCAGGAGATACAAACTCAGGATCGGCCGCATCAAATTCTTGGGCTATAGGATATACACAACAACGCGCAAACGGGGGAACGACCGGCGGAGGATCAGGCGCGTCCAGTAGTTACTCATTTGCCCAAACTCCCGGTGGTTGTGGGGGGAATTACAATAACAACGCTATTAGCACCTCTGCTACGCCCGCTCTTTCAGCGCAAAATGCTAACACTCCCGGAGCAGGTGGTGGGGGTGGGGCGGGCGCTTCTCTTTGGTGGGGGGTACAAACAACAAACACATATATAAAAGCAGGTGGTGGTGGCGGTGGTGGCGGTCGTGGGGGTGCAGGTAATCCCGGAAATGCCGGTAATGCAGGTGCTTGTGCAACCCCTACAGTTCACAACTGCGTTAGCGTAGTTTCAGGAGCTTCGTACCCCGTAACTGCTAACGCCCCAGTAACTATTTCGTGGGACCCACAATAAGTATGAACCAGAAAGACCTTGATCGTGCTATGAAAGAGCATCATCTAAAGCAGCAAATACGCTCTTTAGAGGCTAATAAAAATAGAGCACAGTCCGTCAGTATTGGCATGTCAGGCTCTGGCACGACAGAAATAACTATGCGGGGAGAAGATGGCACGTTTTTGTGGAATATATATCAACCCGTACAAGTAACCGAATTTATACACCAGTTAGCTGCTAGTATAGGGTGCCACATACACCTCCAACCAAGAAAAGATTTTGGCAGTTGGAGAGAATGGAACGAACCGACGGAGCAAGAGCGCTTACACTTAAATGGTTTTCCTCCTTTTGCCCAACAAAGTGTAGGGCATGAAAAAGTAGGTCTAATACCCCAAAATACTCCGCAAACTAAGGAGAAAGAAAATGTGGCAACTAAGAAAGCTGTCAACAAACGAAGCACTAAACGAAGCCGGTCCCCTTCCAAATAACTGGGGTCCTATATTTGGTTTGCATGGTTTTCAAGAAAAACTTGGGGATTTGTCGTGGTTGGGTCCGTCTTATGCCGATCAAGGTTGGGTTGAGCTTACAGAAGCTGAGGAAAAATCCCTACAGGTTTCCGCGGTTATGGGTAAAGTACAAACGCTAAAGATTGAAACGGAAGAAAGGCTAAAAAACCCAAACCTTACCGTAGAGCTTAAAATAGCTTTGAACGAATATCTATTAGCCCTTGATAGCGTTTGTTTATGCCCCGATTTTGATTGTGATCCTAAGTTCCCGATAAAGCCTTAATTTATGGAAATAAGCTGCCATAGAAAAAACAACCTCTCCTATATACTCATAGATGGATTTTTTACGGAACAAGAGCTAAAAAAAGTAGTAAAAGAAATACAGGATTTAAAAAGATTTGCGCTTTGTGCGGATAAAACGGGGACTGCAAGAGATGAGAAAGAAAACTTAAAGAAAACTGGAACGGGTGTGTTTCTTGACGAACTTTACATTAATAATCGCGAAGCTTCGGATATTCTTACCGCCAATAGAAAAATGTTCGCCCAAGAGATACAAGAGTATGCGGTTAAATTCGATGTTATGTTTGAATATATAAAAGAATCTAACCAAGATTCTACATTGTTAAACTACTATGCTGAAGGTCAAAGCTATGTCCCCCATAAAGATCAAGCAAGAATATCCTCTGTTACTTTTTTGCGGGAAGGGGATTTTAAAGGTGGAGAATTTTCTTTCCCTGAACAAGAAGTAACTATTGACGCGTTGCATAATAGGACGGTTATATTTCCTAGTTGCGCTACTCACTCAGCGTTGCCGGTATACGGAGACGGGACAAGAATTTCAATAGCTCAATTTATAGATTATGTTGTCAACTAAATGCCTTTAAAGTATCGAATAAGGTTTAACAAATCCCGAGGCCAATCGGGCAGGGGTACCGAAGAGCACGTATGGCGAGTGCTCCAAGGTGATACAGAATGGTTAGCTAGACATGTTATTATAGAAGTGCCCTCTCGTAGTGAGCAGGAAGGCCCAGATTGGAATATCGTATGCGAAGGGACTATGTTGTTTTTTGAGGATACTGATACGGTGGTTATCCAGTAGTATGGGGCAAACTAGTGACACATCTATTTTTGTTATATGTTCTGGTCAACGGCCAGATACAGTCTTCGGACATGTACTTCTATGACATCAATAGGTGCAATTACTTTGCTACAGCTATTGTCAGGGGGAAGGTAGAACGGACTTTTAATTACGAACCCCGAGGCGTGGCCCTCGCTGCATATTGTTTGCCCCGTTTGGCAGACCCAGTAACAGTGAGGGCATATTGATGGACCCCGTAACGATAAGTGCCTGTATAGCAGGAGCGACAAGAGCGTATAACCTCGTTGCCAAGGCAGTAAATGCCGGACGTGAGATAGAGGATACCGCCCAGTACATAGGTAAATTCTTTGATTCTAAGGAGAAAATCTTAGAGATAGAGAAAGAAAACCAGTACGGCCCTAAGTTTCTTCGAGGCTCGTCGGTAGAGGCCCAAGCATTAGAAATACAGATGGCGAAGCACAAGACGCAGCAAATGGAAGCTCAGCTCAGAGAAATCATCGTGCTCTATGGTCCTGGTGAAGCGTTCTATAATGAGATGATGAAGACACGGCGCACCATACGCGCACAACGCCTCGCTGCTGCTGAAGCACGGGCTAAACAAAAACGGTTAATTATCGACGGTACCTTGATCCTCTTAATGACTGGAGCGACAATGGGTATAGTTTTTTGGATGATAAACTTAGTCGTAGGATAGTTGGTATTGATTCCTTGTATGCTATTATAAAACGACTATTTTTCTGGTGGGTTTGCCATGCCATTGACCAAATTGCAATTCCGTCCTGGAATCAACAGAGATGTGACTTCTTACGCTAACGAAGGCGGTTGGTTCGACAGCGATAAGATACGTTTTAGGCTTGGCTTTCCAGAAAAAATTGGCGGTTGGGTTAGGTCTTCTGTTTACAGCTTCTTAGGTGTTTGCCGCACTATCCACACTTGGGTAGACTTAAACGGCACAAAACTCACTGGCGTGGGTACTCGTGTTAAATACTATATAGAGCAAGGTGGCTTTTACTGGGATATTACACCTATTAGGGCGACAACCACAGCAGGGGAAGTGACTTTTGCAGCGGTAAACGGTTCGGCTACTATTACAGTAACCGATGTAAGCCACAACGCAGCTACGGGAGACTTTGTTACCTTTAGTGGGGCAGTTAGTTTAGGTGGTGTAATAACAGCGGACGTGCTTAACCAAGAGTACCAGCTTACCGTAATAGATGGCAACAGTTATACAATCGTTGCTCGAGCAGCCGCTACAAGCATAGCTAGCATTACAATAGATGGTGCTTTGGTTTTTACTCCGCTTGCAGCAAACGCATCCGACACAGGTAATGGTGGAGCAAGCGTAGTAGGCGCGTACCAACTTAATGTAGGACTTAGTACGGTGGTAGCCGGAACCGGTTGGGGTGCAGGATTGTGGGGTGCCGGTGGTTGGGGTGAACTAAGTCCTTTTACCACTACAAATGTTTTGCGCATTTGGGGTGAAGACAATTACGGCGAAGACTTATTGTTCAACATCCGTGATGGCGGTATTTTTTATTGGGATACCAGCGCCGACACACTAGGTACCGACCGTGCAACCGCTCTTGCTGACATCCCAGGAGCAGATGCAACTACCCCTACTATAGCTAAACAGGTATTAGTCAGCGACACCGACCGTCATGTCATCGTTTTTGGGTGCGATCCATTAGATGCAATAGGCACCCAAGACCCTTTGCTTATACGGTTCAGTAGTCAAGAATCTGTTACCGAGTGGTTACCTACTCCTACCAATACAGCAGGGGACTTACGGGTTGGCTCGGGGTCGGAGATTATTTGTGCAGTAGAAACGCGACAACAAACGCTAGTGTTTACCGACACATCTGTCCATAGTTTGCAGTATCTGGGACCGCCGTTTACTTTTGGCATAGACCAAATATCCGAGAATACCACCATCATCAGCCCAATGGCAGCGGTAGCCATAGACGATAATGTGTTTTGGATGGGCGAAGGTGATTTTTACGTCTACACAGGACAAGTGCAAAAGCTACCTTGTACCGTGCGCTCCTATGTTTTTAACGATATAAACAACAGTGCGCTTGAGGTTTGTAATGCGGCAGCGAATACAGCGTTCTCGGAAGTGTGGTGGTTTTACCCTTCTGCAGATTCGGAAGACTGCGACCGTTACGTTATGTACAATTACATAGAGCAGTCTTGGGCGTATGGGCAATTAGCGCGTACCGCGTGGCAGGACAAAGGTATTAACATTAATCCTATAGCAGCAGGCACCGATGGTTACCTGTATTTACAAGAGTCTGGCGTAAACGATGGTAGCACTAACCCACCTAGTCCAATAACTAGCTACGTTTTGAGTAGCCAGTTGAGTTTAGGCCAAGGGGAAGAGTTTGTGTTCCTTAGTAAAATAATACCCGACCTGACGTTTGATGCTTCTACAGTGGATGACCCAAGCGCTGATTTCATATTAGAAGTAAGAAACTTCCCTGGAGGTAACTATTTACAGTCCGACACTTCTAACGTGGTTCAAACTTCGGTAACCCCAGTGGAACAGTTTACCGAGCAAGCCTTTGTGCGTTTACGGGGTAGATCGTTTGCCTTAAAAGTGCAGTCTAACACAGCAGGCACACAATGGCGTTTGGGTATGCCAAGGGTAGAAGTGCGTCCAGACGGAGCTAGATAATGTCGTCCAGAGGGTTAAACAGACCGTTCTTCCCACGGGCACCTAGCCAGTATGAGCAAGCCCACCAAGCTGAGATACAACGGGCGTTTGAGTTGTTCCTTAAACAAGTGCAGAATCCTGGAGATGCGCGGCACACTACCCTTGCTCTCACCAATCTGCAGGAGGGGGATAACGGGTTAGCTCCCGGAGATTTGTTTGAGTACAACGGGTTTGTTAAAGTCACAAAGGAAGACCAACCTAACCCACTTGGTGTGCAAGCTACTGGATTTGTAGGTACTGTAACAGTAGTGCTTACCTAAGATGTTTGTTGCTGCCAGTGATGGCATAGCGTATTATTGAGGTATGCGTCAACTCAGGAATTAACGCACCCTGCATATATTGATTCTATTCGAGGAACCGAACATATGCAGGGTCTCGCTAGTTTAGGGTACGAGGTTATAGACCAACCCGTACTTGATCAAACACAAGGTTTGCCGCAGTTCCAAAACGCAGCAGAAATGCTTGCCGATTTTGGTCGTAACGGCGACACCTACATAGTCCATGCAGCGGAAGGCGAAACCGTCATCCCCATGGAAGTGTTGGAATCTAATCCCCGCTTGAAGTCTATGTTGTTTGCACAGATGCAAGACATGGGCATCGAGCCTGAGCGTTACATTGTAGGTAACGAGCTAAACTCTATTAATCCGCAGACAGGCCAGCCCGAGTTCTTTTTGAAGAAGCTCTTCAAAGGCCTCAAAAAAGTGGTTAAAAAGCTCGCGCCGATTGTGCTACCTATCGTTGCTCCATTCTTGTTACCGGCTATGCCTATGGCTTTTGCTACAGGGTTAGGTAGTCTGGCGGGCGGTTTGGCAAGCGGTAGAAACTTAAAAGACTCTTTGAAAGGCGCGTTAATCGCGGGTGGTATTGCCGGTTTAGGTAATATGGCGTTTAGGGATGGCAGCTTCTTTGGTAGTAAAGCAGCACCCACAGGCCAGTTAGGTGACGTAACGGCAAAGCAAGCGTTCTCTTTGGATAACCCCTTTACCGCCGCAACACCAGATGCCGTAGGCGCAGCCCAAGCAGCCGAAGCAGCAAGATTATTGCCCCAAGGTGCAGCCGTACCAACGCCCGCAGGAGTAACCGAGGGTATTACACGCACCACTGACCTTGGCACATTCGGCGATAGCGCATTTACTGCTACCCCACAAGTGGATACCGTAGCCCAACTAGAAGCCTTGAACCGAGGTGTGCCCGTAGGTGATATTACCAATCGTACGGCGGCTAGCCTAACAAAGATACCACCTCCAGAGGTAACCCGTCCTAGCCTAGGCCAAGCACTCAAGCAGACGTTTACTCCAGGAGACCAGTACGGCCCCAAGGATTTCTACAGCGATTACCTAAGCCCAAGCCGTGCGAGTATACAACCGGATACGGCACAGGTTTCTGCACAGGCGGCGCAAGATGCAGCAAAGTCTATAGCGGAAACTAACGCAGCCCTGACCAGCCAAGGCTTACCTGCTTTGACCGATGCAGCAACCCAGTCCATTGTAGACACCACTATGAAGTCCGCTTTGGCTAAAGCCACTCCCGGATTTTTGCAAAAGTATGGTCCTCTGGCGGCTACCGCAGTGGGCACCGCAGCAGCTAGCGATTCATTGCTAGGTACGAACTTCTTCAGGGAGCAGGAAGCCCAGATACCAGGATTAATCACAGGTGAAACCGGTCGCGATTATTTAGAGCGCGACCCTGCCCGTTACGGTTTTGACTCTGCGCAGTTCTTCGGCGATAACCCTTATTACCAAGCGTTAGCTAACCCGCAGCAGCAAGCGGATACAGGTAGGGTTTATCAGTCAGCAGCACAGCCTGTGTACACGGCGAGTAATTTTGTTAATCCTTACTTAGCTCCGGCAAGTCAAGCGGTGATGGGTTACCGCCAAGGTGGTGAGATAGTTGGTCCAGGAACCGGAACAAGTGATTCAATACCCGCGCTCTTAAGCGATGGCGAGTTTGTTGTTACGCGCAGGGCAGTAGAAAACTTAGGTGGGGGTGACCGCAAAGTCGGTGCCCGTAAGATGTACGACTTCATGCGTACCCTCGAAAACGGAAGAAGCTAATGGCTACAGAATTCCAAGAGATTATAACCCGCGAAGCTCCGGACATTGAGGCTTATAAACTTGGCCTTATGGATTTGGCTAAACAGCTAACCTCCGTAGAGCCACAAGGCGGTCTGCCTGCTTACCAAGTAGCAGGTATGACACCTGCTCAACTGCAAGCCCAACAGTTAGGTATGACCGGCGTAGGTGCATTTGCTCCTTTGTTAGGGCAGGCGGGGCAGTCTATCCAACAAGGTTTAGGTACGTTAGGTTCTGCCAGAAACGTCTACGACACGGCTATGCGTGTCGGTGGGCAGGCTCTAACAGGGTATAGCCCCTTCCAAGATATGGCTACCCAAGGCACTAATGCAGCCATGCAAGCCGCGATGGCTGCTCAAGCTCCTGCACAGGCCGCAGTACAGCAATCCCAAGCTGACCTTGCCGCAGCCATGCAGCGTGGCTATGGCGCAGCAGACACCGCAGCAGGGCAGCTAGGAGCAGCCACAACAGCGGGCCGAGGCATTGCAGGCCAAGTAGGTGCCGATACTCGTGCGCTCGGGCAGGGCTTAGGAGCAGCGACTAGCGGTTTTGGGCAGGATGCGCTCAGCATCGCTAACCAACAAGCCTTAGCAGCACAGCAAATAGGTGCGGGGGCACAGGGTATTGGTCAGCGGGCAGCTACCCAAGGGTTAGAGCAAGCGTTGCAAGCTCAACGCGGGCTACAACAAGCATCCGACTTTGGACTGCAAAGCGCCCAACGAGGCATGATGGGACTACAAGGCACTACCGGTGCGTTTGACCCTAGCACCGTTGCCTCTTATATGAACCCTTACGAGCAAGCAGTGATAGACGCAACGATGGCCGACATGCAACGCGCCAGTGATATTGCAGGTCGTGCCGAGGCTGCTCAAGCAGTAGGTGCAGGTGCGTTTGGTGGTTCACGGCAAGGTATTGTGGCCTCCGAGCGCGGACGTAATTTGCTACAACAGCAAGCTCAAACAGCCGCAGGATTACGCGCACAAGGGTATGGTGCCTCGCAAGAAGCAGCCCTAAGAGCATTCGAAGACCAACAACGACGAGGCCAATCAGCCGCCGAGCTTATGGGCTCCCTTGGGCAAGCAGGTGCAGGTACAGCACTCACCGCAGCAGAAGCCGGTGGTCGCCTTGGTATACAGGGTGTAGAGCTAGGTACTAGCACACAAATGCAGGGCCAAGACCTAATGGCTCAGGTACAACAGCAAGCGGCACAGTTAGGCATCAGCACTAACGAGATGGCAGCCCGCCTAGGTTTGGATGTAGGCAGCCTACAGCAGCAAGGTATGCTACAGTCAGCACAGTTAGGTTTAAGCGCAGAGCAGCAAGCAGCAGCCAACGCTGCTCAACAAGCAGGGTTAAGTTTGCAAGCAGCGCAGCAAGCGCAAGCAGCAGCGCAAGCTAGTGGTAATCTAGGCATAAGTGGTGGGCAGTTAGGATTGCAGGGTGCCCAGCTACAGGGTAGTTTGGCAGGGCAGTTCTCCGACATTGGCAGAACAGGTGCCGACCTTGGTCTACAGGCCGCGCAGATAGGCCAAGGAATTGCCAGTGGCATTGGCGCGTTAGGCCAAGCGCAAGGCTCGTTAGGCACACAGCAAGCCGCGCTAGCAGAAGCAGGTCAGACCATGATGGGAAGAGATATCGGTACGCTAGCTGGTTTGGGCGCAGATGCAAGAGCAATAGAGCAGCAGCGTTTGGATGCCCAGCGCCAAACCCAAATGCAAGACGTGTACGAGCCTTACCAACGCTTAGGCTTCTACAGTGACATATTGCGTGGTGCGCCTAGCAGCCAGAGTACTATCACGGCAGCAACAGCACCACAGGCCTCGCTTGGGTCACAGTTGGTAGGTGGGGCAACCACGGCGGTTGGTCTTGGTACAGCAGCAAGTAGAGCAGGGTATATCTAATGGCGGTTAATCCAATATACGAACGAGGCATGTTCACTGGTCCACCACAGGTCACTCCTCAGCCGTCGTTAGGGACTGGTATAACAAGTGGCTTGCTAGACGAACCTATGCCCGCTGCTCCCGCGCAGGACCAAGACATGCTCGCCGCTACTGGTTTGCAAGCCGCAGCCGAGAGCATGGATGGGTTGTTTGCTAGCATAGACCAAGCCGAGGATGTGGAAGGTATTATCAATGCTTTGCGGGGTGACCAAAAGCCCATCAAGCAGCGGTACAACGAACTAGCTGGTTTGGTAGGCAAGACCGATGCTAACAAAACGCCGGAGTCGGTGTTGGCTTTGTTGCAGCCTACGTTCCAGATAATGGATACCCTGCAAGAAGGCGAAGGTGGCCTAGCCGGTTTGATGCAGCAACAGGGGCCGTCAGCTACGCAGCCAGACCAAGTACAGCAAGCCATGAGCATGATGGAACAAGGTGCCCAGCCCGTTATGCGAGCTAATGGTAGTCCAGAGTTTGGTGAGATTGCAGGCATTCCCGGAGTCATGCAGGGCTTTAATATTTTTCAACCCCCGCGTCAACCTACGCCTTTTATGATGCCTGGAGTCACTCCACAAGGACAGGCCGATTACGCTAGGCTACCTGCGATGACTCAGCAGCCTAACATGTATTTGCAAGGCAATCTGCCGCCTAGCCAAAGAATGATTGACCCTGCCCGTGCGCAGCAGTTTGGACAAGAGTACTACGAGTTTTTAGAGCCGTACATGCCTCAAACCCGAACACCCGAAGAGATCAATCAGGCTTATCAATCTATGCTAGAGCCGTACATACAAAAGCCCCGCAGTAAAGAAGCCTTGGCAGCCGAAGCCCAAGAGTTTTTTGGCGAAGGCGACCAACAGAACCAAGACATCCAAGCGGCGTTAGCACTCGCCCGTTACGGTAGCCAGATAGCGCAAACTCCAGGATCTATCTTGCAGGCGCTTACTACTCCCGCAGGTGATTTTGCTGCCGACCTGAGCAAAGTAGCATCCCAGAAGGCACAGCAAGAGCGAAAGATAAAAGAGTTTGCGTTTGGGCAAGAGCAGGCCGAGACCGACCGCTTTAACCAACAGCAATTCCAGATAGCTAGCACGGCTATACAGCAAAGCGAAGCCGACCAGAACAATTGGCAAGACGCCTACCTAAAAATAAGACAAGACGCGTTGAACAAAGGTCTTTCTACCGATACGGTGAACAGTGATAGATTTAACAACTCCGCTTTAGCAGCATGGTCGGCTAACAACTCGTTTGCAGTGTTACCGGCACAGCCCTATACGTATCAAAAAGAGGATGGCAAGAACGAGATCATTAGCGTACAACGTACAGCCGATGGCTTACGCATGGTTACCCCACAGGGATTGCAGCAGCTGCCTAGCGGAGCAATACCATTAGACGCTACCACTCTCAAAACGATGAGTGGTGCGGGTGCCTTCGACTACACCGCTGCACAGAGAGTAGAATTGTTGGTTCCGGACCCAAATACCCTTACAGGATACAAAGGAGTTCCCGGATTCTTCCTCAACGGTAACTATTTTGTAGCACCAGACGGCAACGTCCGCAATGCACAAATTGCCCCCACTGGCTTTATAGTAGGTAACGAGGGCGATGCTATAGACGTTACTGATGTAGATTCGGTTGGTCGTGTGTTTATTATACCTAAGATAGGTGATGACGCGGGGAAACGCATTTTGGCGAGCACCCGAGACGGTGCCGTCCAAACAGGCGGTTTAGCGTTTGAGCTTACCCCTGCAAAATTCGATGCTGATGGTAAAGTGATCGCGGGTAACCCTCTAGTAAAAACACTGGCACCAACAGGTGTTAGGTATGAAGACCTCAGTGTTCCACAAATAGAGAACTTAAACCGTAGAATTACCACTAACGTAGCGGCCCTGCAAGAAGCCGAAAACATCATCGACATGATTGCTGACTCTGTCGGCCCGTACAACAGTGTCAAATCTTTCTTGAGCAACAATGTAGCCTCTCTTGTGCCTGACAGCATGGATGGTTGGATCAAGTTTACTAAAACAGATCGTGGTCGTGCAGTGATGGAACGCTTCGTCCGTCAAGTAGTTGCTGCTCAAGCCTTGAGTGATCGTTATGCAGTAGCGGAACAAAAAATCATCGAAAACTTGTCGGTTGATCCAGGGGAAACTTTCCAAGACCCAGAAGCAGCGTATGTTGCTTTTAAAGAGTTAACTCGAGTCATGTTCAACGATCTTGCCCATGCTCGTGGCACAATTGGTAATACACCAATACATACCATAGACAGTATTCCAATAGGAGATGAGTCTGACCCATTCCCTTACCGTGATAACGAGATCCTGTACCTGAACATGCTAAACGAACAAGGTGCTTTGAACAAAGATACTTACGTCCAAATGACAGCCAGTCAAGCACAAGCAGCACGTCTGCCTGCCGAATTGTGGCAGAACATGCCGCCTAACAGTCCCATAAAAGTAAAGTACAGTCAGCTAAGGTAGGATTAATCCATGGCACAGCTACCATCGCAAGTAATGGGGCAGCAAACTCAAGAAGAAGAAGAGAGTGACGAGTTTACTCCTGAGATGCTGCAAGCCCAACTAGAAGGTCTTGAGTATAGTGCTCCGGTTGCAGCGCCACAGCCTACTATGAGCATGGAATATACACCTAGGTCTGCCCGTTTTACGGGGGCTAATGTAGGTGATCCTGTGATTGGTGCTCGTTTGCCAAGCGTACTGGAAAAATACGTCGTCAAACCGATAGAAACAATTACTCGTGCTACCGGCATAGAAGATATTGCTATGGGTATAAACGAAGCTCTGGCTTACTTGCCCGATGCTGCAATCAATACAATCTCCCGTGGAATAGAAGCTTCCGGTCTAGCACCGGAAGGTAGCATCGACCGCGACATACTGTTGCGTATTTTCAACTCAGGCGATTACGAAGCCCAACAAACAATCATCCCGTACATCTTGTCTTACGGTAAAGGTGAGAACATAGGTACAACGGAGGGGTTTGGTACTTATGGCCGCGAAGCAGGCAAGATGGTGGCTATGGCTGCTCCTTTTGCAGGTATGACCCAACGTGCCGCTAGCCTAACCCCTAAAGCTAATATCATTTCCAAAACCGGAGAAGATTTAACTTCCATTGCAAACAACCCTAATCTTGGAAACCGTGTACGCGAAGTAATGATGGCTCCGTATCGGACATCTCCAGGAGCCGCTGCCGGAATAGAATTAGGTGTTTCGGGTATCAGTGGCATAGGTATGCAAGCAGAACAAGATTTGTTTGGTACGCAGACCGGAGCCGGTGGCTTACTACCCTTGGCTCCCGCAGGACTATGGTATGTGGCTAAAAACCTACCCGCGCCTACTATAGTGCGCAACGCTTTCAACTGGATAAAAGGAAAAGCAGAGCCTGTTACTTTAGCTGTAACAGAGGAAGCTGACTTTATCCGTGGTAAAGCAACAGCAACGGAAGGGGTAACAGGTGAGCGGGCTTTGCGTGGCATCAACGAAGAGATACAGTCTTTTTCTGCCACCGACGAAGGCATCCAAAACTTAGCCCAAGCATCCCAAATAGAAACAACTTTTGCTCCTTACATGGGTGAAGGTGAATCCATTTTGTTTAGCCCTGCCGAAAGACTACAGTCACCTAACCTAATAGTTACCGAAACAGGTGCCGTGGAACGTGGGTCTGCTCAGTTTAATCAGTTGAATAATCAACGCAAAAACAGAGCGTTGGGTGCAGCACAGAACTACATCAACAGTAACTTTTCTGGTACTGGGATTGATGATGTCCCGCTGTACATCATCGACCAAGCTAGTGGTAATTACCAAACTACTATTAACGGAATAGACGCAGAACTAAACGGAATAACCGATTCTTTCTCCCTTTGGGCTAATGCTAGAACAGGGGTGTATCCGGAGTATGGTAGTCGACAAGTGGCTAGAACAGGTCAGCAGATCCGTGCTGCTATTATAGAAGGTCACAACCAAGCCAAAACCGATGCCCAAAATCTTGCTACAAAAATGGGCATAAACGAAACAGACGAAATACTAGACCCAACCACGTTCCGTGATTCCAGAATAAGGACGCGTCGTTCTTTCCAAAACGCTAATGACACAAAGTCTTTAGATTATGACGGCTTGCCAAGCCTAGTAAAAAAATACATTGAAAATGAAAACGAGATGCTCAGTTTTCAAGAATGGAAAAATTTCCGTGACCAGGTCAGCTCGGCTATCGGTGCTGCCGCAGCAAAAGGCAATAAAACTGATGTACGAAACTTGGCTATTCTTGCCGAAGAGCTAGACGACGTTGCCAAAAACTTTGGGCAAGTGAACGATAACTTTGAACAGTTCCGTGGTTGGTATAATCAAAACGTGATTGAGCCTTACGAGCGTTACGGCACACTCCGTGTGCGTAGTGCAGGAGCAGGTAGCACACCCGAAAGCCCTGTCTACGTTATCCCAGATGAGCAGGTTGCCCAATCGTTTTTAGAAAACAGTAATACCGTAACCGAGTTTGTTAACCTGTTTGGTGACAACCCACAGATGATGAACAACATTGGTGCTATGATCTTAGACGATGTACGCAACAAAACGTACTCACCCAGTAAAGGTGTATTTGACCCAGACAAATTGAACACTTACATCAACCAGAACGCTGCCAAGCTAGAGGGGTTAGAGATTGGTGGTGTGCCTGTTATAGACCAATTACGGGATACCCAACGGTTAATCCAACAGAGTGTGCAACGCCAAGCAGAGTTGACTGCTCGCCGAACAGCTATCGAAAAGAACCAACTGTACCAAGCATTAGCTAAAAACGGCGAGAACCCAGAAAAGGTTTTAGAATCTGCTATTCAAAGCCCAAGCCTGATGAACGAACTGCGTACCGAGCTTACCGCAGGGTTGTCTGGTGCAGCCAAAGAACAAAGGGAAAAGACATTACGCCGTGCTGTGTGGGAGGTGGTTACCAGAAAACAACCGAATTACGCGGAAAAACCAGAAAAGTTTATCAAATTTTTGGACAAGAACCGTCGATCTTTGGAAGTAGCTTTCGGCCAAGAACACTTGGATAATTTGTTGTTAGCAGGGGAGACCTTCCGCAGGTTACAGACGACAGGTCAATTAAACAGGGGTACGCAAATAACACCGGAAAGTTTATTAGGTGAAATGGAGGGTCTTACGGGCACGTCTTTACGGTCGTTAAGTACATTAGCAAGGGCAACAGCCGAAGGCCGTATATCTGGGCTGTCTGCTTTGAGTTATGTGGTTAGTCGTGCGGTAGGCAGGAATAGTAGTCTACGGACCGATGCCATTCTGCGAGAAATGATATTCGACCCAGAAATAACTGCTCTATTAACAGGTACACCTAGGGGAGGAGGTACCCAAATGCTCCCCGCCACTAAGCGTAGGCTCAACGCATGGTTGTTTGCTAATGGAATCAATTACTCTATAGAAGACCAACTGCCAACAGGGGAAGGTGAGCGGCCTGTCTCGGTTGACTTACCTGTAACAGGGCAAGGTGTGCCTACTAGTCCGGCTCCTGGAATGGATCCTGAACAATTGCGTATGCAAGGGTTACCAAGACAACCAGACACTAATGCTGTAGATGCTAGCCGTTTGCCACCTAACCGCACTGCTCCGGCTCCGGCTGCAACACCGGCTGCAACACCGGCTCCGGCGGCGGCTCCACCACAAGCGGCGACACAAACACCAACGGCTAGTGAGCTGTTTCCCTTTGATCCTACCCTATCTGCAATAGAGCGGCGGCGCGGACAACCACAGGGCATTGCTTCCTTAGCCTAAACTATCCACTGCTTGTAGTCTTCTGCCATGACCTGCGTACTGATATCTATCTTGCTACGCAGGGCTTGCAGGACTTTTTCGTCTAGGGTGTTTTCCACCACTAAATCTATGTAGGTTACTTTGTTGGTCTGGCCGATACGGTGGGCACGGTCTTCGGATTGGAGGCGCACCTCTAGGTCGTAGCCGTTGGAGTAGTAGATAACGGTATTGGCCTCGGTAAGCGTTAGGCCATAACCGCCGGTGCGTGGTTGACCAACAAAAAAGCGCAGAGGGTTAGCAGGATCTTGGAAGTTTTCCACAATGTCTTGGCGCTCTTCGGTGGGTGTTTCACCGTAAAACAGGGCAACACTTTCTGTGCCGTAGACTTTTTTCAACGCGTCGCCTATGAGGTGCAGGTCGTGGGTAAAATTACCCCAGATAATAACCTTGCCGTCGATTTCCTCTATGGCAGACATCAGCTCGGTAAGTTTGTTACTTGGCACGGTGACCACGCGGTCGTCTTCTAGTTTTGCAAAACCAGAACACACTTGTTGCAAGCGCAACATCTGGGTTAAGACGGTACTTGCAGTAACCAAACCCTCGCCTTGAATAATGGCTAGGGCGTTGCGTTTCATTTGTTCGTAAAGGATGGCTTGCTCTTTAGTTAGCTCTACGGTGCGCTTGGTGTATACCTTGTCGGGTAAGTCTAAGCAATCTTCTTTGCGCACTCTAAAACTAAACGGTTCTATTATGCCGTTAAGCTCGTCTAAATTTTGATAACCTACTATTTTGTTAAACGAGTGGGCACCCATAGTAGTACGAACCAATTTGGCGTACCGGCTTTGGAATGTCCAAAAACTGCCGTGGCCTAGGGCGCTGTCCTCTAAAAATTCGCACTGGGTAAACAAATCCAAAGGAGACTTGGTAACCGGTGATCCGGTTAGTATCCTGCGGTAGGGAGACTTCCGTGCTAGTTTCAACAGGTTTTTGGTACGACGTGCGTCTTTAGATTTTATGGTGGTACTTTCGTCCACGGCTAAAAGAGCTTTATGACAAAACAAAAACTTACCTGCTATGTCCACCCCTCGCTTGCTAGAAAAGGCTTCGACGTTCATAACAAAGATTTGCAGGTCGTCGTTAACCTCGAACAACGTAGCTAGATCTTTTTCTTTCTTCTTTGTTTTTTCTGGTGACCACGCCACGATATTCACTTTTACATGATCGGGTAGGTGTGTGGGCAGCTCTTTACGCTCCCAGTTTTTGTACACCCCTTTGGGTGCAACAATTAACGCTCCGGTAATACGGCCTTTGTCATACAGCATAGACATATTATCTATAAGCACCTTAGACTTTCCGGTGCCCATGTCCATGAAGAACGCAAAAAAGGGCTTATCCCATGCCTTTTCCAAAGCATCAAGCTGATGTTGGTACGGCTTGTACTTGAATCTGTATCGCATTGTTTTTTCCTCACCCACCTTTCTATTGGGGTACGGTAAGTATAGGTGTAGGGGGGTAGGAGAACAACTCTTGTTTGGTCTAATTGTAACAGCTTTACATAATAGGGGTAAAAGTCGGAGGTACTAAAATTAGTTTTTTAACAATTTCCGATATACAATATACAATATCACTCACTTGTTCACTTCTTTCGTGTTCGCGCGGCAATTTATGAATTATTTTCAAGCACTTACGTTCGCGAATTTCGACCTATTATGTAAAGTGGTTTACTGAAATATATTGGAGCAAAAACGAGTTTGCTATTTTTTAGCTTTGGGCTACTATAACTACCCCTTTGCAATAAAGGGTATACCAATTAACTCATGTGGAGAAAGACATGACCGTTTACATAACGCAAGAAGTGCGTGGCCGAGACATTACAGACGCTAGTACCTTTGGCGATCTTGAAATACTTATCCCCGCAGAGGAGCAAGCAGCTTGGTCTACCCAACCTGCTATTCGCAAGATTAACCGCAAGCTATCCAAGTTTAACGACCAAGATTACATATTACTTGCCGGTGACCCTGCGATTATTGCTCTTTCGGCTGCTATTGCTAGTAGGCATAACAATGGCAGATTCAAAATGCTTAAGTGGGACAGGCAGCTTGCCAAATACCTCCCGTTAGAAGCAGACCTTTACCATAAAACAGGAGACCCTACCGATGGTTGATTTTGAGCAAGCGGCGGGAGAACTTTCTTCTGTTGACGAACAAGGCCTCAGCAAGGTTAGCAGCCTAGCTAGAACCCAACAAACCTTAGAGTTACGCATTGCCGAACTCGAGGAAGAGGTAAAAGAAACTAAAAAAGCACTCCGCTCTATTTCCGAGGACCAACTACCTGCTGCTATGTCGGAGTATGGTATATCCAAGTTGGAACTAGCTGACGGGTCTAGTGTTTCTGTAGGTAAGTTCTACAGTGCAAGTATCCCTAAGGATAAAACCGACATAGCGTTTAGTTGGTTAGTGGATAACGGCTTTGGTGATTTAATCAAAAACCAAGTGGCTACTAATTTTGTCCGTGGGCAAGAGGAGCAAGCCGAACTGTTTGCACGAGACCTCGAGCAGCAAGGTATGGCAGTCAGCACTAAAAAGTGGGTAGAACCCATGACACTTAAGGCGTTTGTAAAAGACCAAACCGAGAAAGGGGTTAACATCCCAGCGGATATGTTTGGCTTGTTTATAGGCGAAAAAACAAAAATCGTAACACCCAAGAAAGGAATATAACCATGACTAAAGAAGTAGCAACTAAAACAGACGCCCTGCCTACAGTGTACGAGGGCTTTGAAGAATTTGGCGACCTAGGCTTTAGCGAAGTAACCAGCGAAGACCTTGCCATCCCGTTCCTGCGCATTCTGCAAGCTATGTCACCACAGAAAAATAAGCGCGACGGTGCTTATGTAGAGGGTGCCGAGGAAGGTATGTTTTTTAATACCGTACTTAACGAAGTGTACAACGGTGAGGAAGGTGTCCAGCTTATACCTTGCCACTACAGCCGTAGGTTTGTAGAGTGGAAGCCCCGCGAACAAGGTGGCGGTTACGTTCAGGCGTATGAGCCAACCGACCCTATTGTAGCAACCACCCGCAGGGATGAGCGTACCCACCAAGATATGCTGCCCAATGGCAACTATCTGCAAAATACTGCACAATTTTTTGTACTTGTATTACACCCAGAACTCGGCCCACAACGTGCATTGATTACGATGACCAGTACCCAGTTGAAGAAAGCCCGTAAATGGATGACCCAAGCCCAGTCTTTAACAGCCAAGGGTGCCAAGGGTGTATATATCATGCCGTTGATGTCCCAAGTGTACCGTGCTAAAACAGTCCACGAGCAAAACGACGAAGGTTCGTGGTTTGGTTGGGATATCACACGCGAGCGTGGTTTAAACCCACAAGACCCAGACGATGCAACCCTGTTTGATATGGCAATGGCCTTTGCTAAATCTGTAAAAGCAGGTGAGGTACAGGTCAAAGAACAAGAAGCGGCGAAGATTGATCCTTCGGACGATGATATTATCACAGAAGAATTTGACGATGGTGTCATGTAAGAACAGTAGTAGGGGTTGATCGCCCTAAAACTGCGGGATCCCCTTAGCATTTACGGGGGGATCCCACCTTTTACTACTGGAGGCAGTATGACACTAGCACAGGAATTTTATGAGTTATTCAAAGGCAGCGACATAGCCCACGGGACTTATGTTGTTAATACCACCCGCGACCGCGACGGCAAGAAGCAAGGCACAGCAAAAGTTATACGCGAGCCAACCACCGCCGACATGTGGGAAGAGCATCTAAAAGGTGGAACCGGCCTTGGCATTATCCCCATCAACAGCGAGAACCTTTGCCGTTGGGGCGCAATAGATATAGACCAATATGACGTAGTCCAAAAAGATTTAGTAACCACCCTCCGCGCCAATAAGATACCCGCCGTGGTGGGCAGAACAAAGAGTGGAGGGGCACACGTCTGGATATTTTTAACGGAAGCCATCCCCGCAGAAGAAGTCCAACGCAAGATGGCAGAACTCAGTGCGGCGTTAGGCCACTCTGGGTGTGAGATCTTTCCTAAACAGTCCACCATCCTTGTGGAGCGAGGCGACACAGGTAACTTTTTGAATATGCCGTACCACTCGGGTGATAAATCCACCCGCTACGGTTACGACGACGATGGCGTAGCTTTAACCCCAGAGCAGTTTATAACCTACGCCAAAGACTTTGTTACCACTCCCGCCAAGTTTCGCAAGCTGAACATGTCCTTTGGCACTAAGGAAGGTATCTTAGAAGAGGGTCCTCCCTGCTTACAACACTTATGCAGTAAAGGATTTGGTGAAGGTTCGCGGAACAATGCCCTATTCAACTTAGGTGTATATGCTCGCCTATACGACGAGGACAACTGGGAAACGCTACTCCAACGCTACAATATGGATTACCTACACCCGCCCCTAGGCCACAGCGAGGTAGGCACGGTAATTCGCCAGTTAAAAAAGAAAGAGTATTTTTACAAGTGCGAAGACCAACCCATAAAGCCCTTTTGCGACAAAGCTGTTTGTAAGAGACGCAAGTATGGTGTCGGGCCGACGGGTGTGACCAATGACCTTTCCAGTCTTACTAAAATCGATGGCGACCCACCTATTTGGATTCTTAACGTGGATGGCAACCGTGTAGAGCTGAGTACTAATGCGCTGACTAGCCAAAACTTTTTTCAAAAAGAATGTGTGTCGCAAATCAACAGGTTCCCTGTTACGGTAAATCAACGGGCGTGGCAGACAACAATTCAGTTATTGTTGGACAATTTAACTATAGTAGAAGTCCCACCCGATGCTACCATTAAAGGAGAATTTGAAGACCTGCTCCATGCTTTTGCTTGTGACAGAGCTAAAGGTGAAGAGCGCGAAGACATTTTGCAAGGGGTTGCTGTCTGGGTTGACGATAAGGTGTGGTTCCAAGTAAAAGACTTGAAAAAGCACCTGCACGTGAACGACTTCAACCACTACACGTCCAACAAGATTACTTTGCGGCTGCAAGACCTGCAAGCCGAAAAGATGTTTTGGCGGGTACGGGGCAAGGGAGTGCATGTCTGGTCTTTACCACAGGACTACTTCCAAGAGTATGAAGAGTCCATTCCGTTACCTGAGCTACCAAACGAAGGCATTCTTTAGTGAATATTATTCTAGGACCTCCCGGAACAGGTAAAACCACTAAACTGTTGTCCTTGGTAGAAGAGTATTTAGAAAAGGGTGTGCCGCCGGATCGTATTGGCTACTTTGCTTTTACACGCAGGGCAGCGGAAGAGGCGGTATCCCGAGCGATGAAGAAGTTTAATCTTAATAAGTTAGACCTCCCTTATTTTAGAACGCTCCACAGTCTGGCTTTTTTACAAGCCGGACTGACCCACTCTCAAATCATGAACCCTGCCAAGTACCAAGAGATTGCCGATTGGTTAAAGATAGGTAAGTTTTATTCCGGACCGCAGATAGATCAAGGCCCATACAAAGACTTTGGTTACGGGGACAAGTTTTTAGAAATAATCAACATGGCGCGTATCATGCGCCAACCTTTGCGTAAACTATACAACGACAGTATTGTCCCCCGTAAAACCGATTGGGAACGTGTAGACTATGTTCAGCGTGGGTTAAACCATTGGAAAGAGCAAAACAGTTTGTACGATTACACCGGAATGCTCGAGCTGTTTTTGAAAAGAGAAGCTGCTCCCAAGTTAGAGGTGGTGTTCATAGACGAAGCCCAAGACCTTTCTCCCATCCAATGGGAGATGGTTGCTTTGCTGCAAAAGAACAGTAAGATTTGTTATGTCGCCGGTGATGACGACCAAGCTATCTTCCGGTATGCAGGGGCAGACGTAGAACACTTTGTAAACTTACAGGGCAATGTCACCCTGCTAAACAAGAGCTATCGCATTCCGCATTTACACCACACCCTAAGCAAACAAGTGATTGAGCGGGTCGTTGGTCGCAGACCTAAGAGCTTTACCCCTAAAGATGAGCAGGGTGTTATTAACTGGTACCGTCACTCGGAGGAGGTAAACATCTCCCAAGGAGAATGGTTGTTATTAAGTAGGACAACCAAGGGTGCGCAACAGATAGAAGAGCAGGTCAGGCGGCGTGGGCATTTGTATTCGTTTAACGGTAGCCGCAGTATAGATAGCCGTGTTTTAGAAGCTGTCCGCCTGTGGGAAAACTTACGCGAAGGGGCCAGATTACCCGCCGAGCATGTCCGGTTGGTGTACCAACAAATGATGCTCCACACCCAGATAGCCTACGGGTGTAAAACAATGCCCGACGGTGAAGATAGTGTGTTCTACAGTCTTGCAGACTTACAACAATCCCACGGGTTATTGCACAGCCTACCTTGGGATAAGGGCATGGGTAAGATAACAGACCAAGACAAGGGCTACATTAAAGCCTGTCTCCGTAAGGGGGAAAAGTTATTAGAAGAACCTCGCATTCGTATATCCACCATTCATTCTTCTAAGGGTGCGCAAGCAGATAACGTCTTACTCCTTACCGATACTATGACCAAGCCCTATTCTATGTGGCGTAATATGCCCCACCATGACGAAGACGAGGCGAGGGTTTTTTATGTTGGCCTAACCCGAGCAAAGCAGAACCTGCATTTAATCCACCCCATGTCTAGTAAGGGTTATTCCCTACCCTGTTGAGAAAGCTATGCCACCCCTTTTTGAAATAAAGCCGCCCTACCAGTATCAAACATTAGAACGCCAAGACCTACCCGAAGGTCGAAGGTACGTCTGCGGCGACCAAAAGCTCCCCAGTGTTACCACCATTTTAGGGGAGACCAAAGAAGATAAAGAATCTCTTCTTAAATGGGTTGAGCGGGTAGGCCAAGCCGAGGCTGACCGCATCCGCGACGACGCTGCCCAAGTTGGTACTTATATGCACCTTGTTATAGAGGAGATGTTAGCCGACCGACCTTTGCCTGTCCCAACCGATTGGCAAATGATTCAGGGCTACAGCATGGGCTACAAGTTAATCTATACTTACTTTAAGTATTTGAACGAGGTCTGGGGCAGCGAAGTCATGCTCTATTATCCTGATAAATACGCAGGAACCACAGACTTGGTGGGTGTTTACAGGGATAAACCTTGCATCGTAGACTTCAAACAGAGCAATAAACCTAAGCGGCGTGAATGGATTGAAGATTATTTTTGTCAACTGGCTGCGTATGCTCTGGCTCATAACGAGCTGCACGGAACAGACATAGACCACGCCATTATTCTCATGGCAGTGAGGGATGGTACTACCTCGGAGTTTGGTGTGTATGGTAAAGAGTTCCAAAAATATAAGGATATGTGGTTACGCAGGGTTGACCAGTTCTACAAAGGCTTGAACAAACAAGAGTAACAAAGGCTTATCAAAACACACAGTTGACATTACACTGGCGTTGCCATTAAATAATACTTATGGAGTAAAGCATGGCAACCCAGAAAATAAAGTATATGGACAAGCATACGCTTACCCAGATCAACCAAACGGCTATACAGTTAGACCTTAGCCACTGGGTTGACCCCGAGTTGTTAGAACAGTTAGAAGAAAACCACAATTTTCCGGTAGCTAAGATAGTAAACCTACCAGACGACGGTGTTGTAATAACTGTGTTAGTGGGGCTGACCGAGTACGTAGAAGTTGAAATGGAGTATAGCTCGTTTATAACTACTTTTTTAACCTTGCCGGAAACAACGGTAAATCTATCTTCCCCAACAATACATTAACTCACAGAAAGGAGTTCCACATGGCACACCAAGTAGAAACAATGGCCTACGCTAACCAAGTCCCTTGGCATGGTTTAGGTAACGCAGTCGATTCCACAATGACCCCACAGGAAATGCTTATCGCAGCAGAAATAGACTGGACAGTTAGCAAGCGTCCGGCGTACACTGTAGACAAGCCCGACTGTTGGAATATAGTCGACCCAACTGGCGAGGCTAGTTTTATCCGCGCACCAGACCAACACTTCCTAGTCCGCGACAGCGACAACAAAGTCCTGTCCAACTGTGGTGAAAGTTATGTGCCGTTCCAGAATGCAGAAGTTATGTCGTTCTTCAAAAAGTTTACCGAAGCAGGTAATATGACTATGGAAACGGCGGGTAGCTTAAAAGGAGGCAAGGATGTTTGGGGCTTGGCTAAGATTGCCAAAGGATTCACGCTTGCAGGGGGTGACGAAGTCGAAGGCTACCTCTTGCTCAACAACAGCCACCAAGTAGGCAAAGCGATGACCATTATGTTCACGCCCATACGAGTGGTGTGTAACAATACCCTGACTATGGCACTAGGACAGCAAGGCAACAAGTTCCGTGTGTTGCATCTACAAATGTTCGACGAGGAAATACAACGCGCAGCCGAGGAAGCCCTAGGCTTGTCCGGTAACCAAATGCAAGCGTTCCAAGAGCAGTCCCAGTTCTTAGCTAAGAAAAAGGCTAAAGGCGACCAGTTAGATAACTTCATTGCGGAGCTGTTCCAACCCAATGCGCTGATAGAGCGTGGCAAAGCTGCTGACATTAGCAAGCTGCCGCCGCTGCGCGATGAGTTCAAACACACAGCACAAATGGTACGCGACGCAGTTGACCTTAGTCCCGGAGCAGGGTTAGAATCTGCTAAGGGAACATGGTGGGGCGCACTCAATGCGGTGACCTACATAGTGGATCACCAGAAGCGTTCCCACGAGCAAGGCAACGCTCTGCACAGTGCGTGGTTCGGTAGCGGTGCAAATACCAAACGCCAAGCGTTGACTAAAGCACTGGAGTACGCTAAAGTAGCTTGATAAAATACTTCTTGTTCGGGGCAAGGTTCATTACTATAATGAACCTTGCCTTATTCCATAGAAAGGGATCCCATGTTCTACGCAATTTGTGAAAACGCCACAGGCTATCAACTGCTTGCTTTTGAGAACCTGCAGATAGCCAACCAATGTCCTGCCATAAACCACAAGTCTATTGTGTATCGAGGCAACAACCCCGATAACTTGCTTAAACACTACTCTTTTGAAAGATTGCATTCGGTGTGGCAAGCTATCGGCAAACCCATGTCTTTTGTAAACCAACAACAATTAGTTGAAACCCTGCACGATTTTGTAGATACTAAAGCTGTTGTTTGGACACCCCCAGTGGAGGAACCAATGACCCAACCCGAACAAGTAACCCAACCCGTAGAAAAGAAAGTTGAAACCCGTAAACGCTTTGACCCAAAACTTTCTATTGTCCCACTGCTAGCCGAGCCACCTATCCGGCAGGGTACTAATCGGCACCGCAACATGGCTGTGGTCATGGCTTGCTCTACCGTAGGCGAAGCAATGACCCAACTCCGTGCTTTGCAGCCTTCTCCCGGAGGTGGCACCGATATACAGATCGCCATCGACCACGGAGCCATTGAACTAAAATAAGGAACCTAACATGACCGAAGCTATAGAAAGTTTTTTCGGTTGGATAAAAGAGCGGCACCAAATCTACCTGAACAGGGCGGCGGGTAACCCCCCGCCTTGGACAGCTGATCCTATCTTAGCCAACTACAAGTTCACCAACCCTTTTCGCGAGAACGACAGGGTAACCGTTTGGATGCGCGAAAACTGGACTAACCTACAAGACCGAAGACCTGCCGAGCAGATAATGTTCAACACTTGTTTGTTTCGCATGGTTGGCACTACAGAGTTTGCAGAAGAGCACGGTTGGGTCACCGACTGGAACCCAGAAGAAACAAAGCGCCTGATAGAGCAACGCATTGCTCGCAAGCAAAGAACCTTTACCGGAGCTTATATAATCACTAACCAAGGACTCAAGTTACCAAAGTCTGAGGTAGTAGTCGACAAATTCCTTACCCCTATCTGGGAAGACCGCACCAAGATTACCAAAAGTATACAAGAAAACCGAAGCCTAGAACTGACGCACAAAATGTTAGGACAATATAAAGGTTGGGGAGGCGGGGGCTTTATGGCTTATGAGGTAGTTACCGACCTCAGCTACACGCCTGTCTTACACTGGCCTTATGACAAGTTCACATGGGCAAACGCCGGTCCTGGAGCAATACGCGGATTGAACCGTATCCACCAACGTGACCTTAAAAAATCTCTTAACTCAAAGCAAGCCAACGACGAGATGGTTGATCTACTGTGTGTAGCAAGACGTCATTTAAAAGATTCATGCGTTCCTGTTTTAGATGTAGACATGCGCACCATAGAGCATAGCCTGTGCGAGTGGGACAAGTATGAAAGAGTGCGCCTAAAACAGGGCACACCACGGAGCCTGTTCCGTGTGGAGCAAGCAACAACAAAGACACCTGTTATAGGAGCTGTCAACTAATGAAAATACTCATGACCCTGTTCGACATCCAAGATTATGGCGGTATTATCAACCACGCGGAGAACCTAGCAGCAGGTTTTGTCAAGCTAGGCCACACTGTAGACTTTGTCAAGCTGTGCCCTAAAAAGAAGTTTGGTGTTACCCGTGGACCAAAACCAGAGGTGTTAGCAGAGTACCGCAAGCACGGCACAGGATTGTTCTTCCATCAGGCTAGGGGATGGTGGTGGCCTAACGAGAACAAGGTGGCTTACCTAGACCCTAACGAGCGAGCTAAGTTCAAAAACAAATGTAGTGGGTACGACTTCGTCCTGTGGCATATCCCTGTGCCTACCGTCAACAAAGAAAACGCCGCCGTTAACGAATGGCTAGACTTGTACAACAGTGGCACCAAGAACATAGCCATCATACACGATGGTAACCTGCCCGAACTGTACCCGCATCTGGCTTGGGTTGGGCATCATTTTCACGCGATGGTTTGCGTACACGAGTCTGCGTATCACAGTGCGGAGTGTATTGCTATACCCCGCAAAATGATTGTAAACCCCTTTGACCTAACTAATGCGGTGCCTATGTCGAAGTTTGAAACCCGTGCCGGATTTTGTGCAGTGCAGGTATTCAAAGCATGGAAGCGCGTAGATACGTTAATCCGTGCCATACCACACCTAAAAACAAAAGAACCTAAGCGAGTAGGCGGCGCAGGGATAGAGTACCGCTACATGACTAGCCAAGAAAAATGCAAACCTAAGTATTTTGACGCAACCGGTGACCGTATCTGGGACAAAGCCCTGCGTCACGGCATGGAGTATGTAGGCACCATCCCTACTGATATGCACTACCACCTCCTGCGGGACAGCAAGCTACAGATAGACCCCAGTTGGTCTAAAAAGTATTCGGCCTTTGGTGCGCATTTTAATCGTACAACTATGGAAGCCATGATTTGCGGAGCGGTGCCTGTGGCAACCGACCTAGGTATGAACAACAGCAAGGTGTTCACGGCGGGCGTCAACTACATAGAGGTACCTGCCGCAGCAACCCCCCAAGAGTTTGCCGACATAATCGACAATGGCTTAACCGATAGCAACCAATGGACAACCATTGCTAACAACAATGTCACGGCTGTCCAACGCTTTGCCGATACCGCCGTAGCCCAAGAGTACATAGACCTAGCCAACAGCACACAAGGCTGTGCGACAGGAAAGGAAACAAAACAATTACAGGAAAAATGCCATAAGAAGTTAGAATTTTTTGGTATTTGGCAAGCAGCAATGGGAGTACAAGAATGACACACACTATACGAGCAAGAAACGTAAGCGAGGCTTTGTATATTGCCAAGCAAGGGATCGAAGCAATGGGAGTACAAGTACAGACCCGCAATGGTCCCGTGTTAGAGTTCCCTACTCCGGTAGTTACTACTTACACGCATTCCAGAGAACGAGCCTTGTTCTACCCAGAGCGGGACGCCAACCCTTTCTTCCATTTGATGGAAGCCTTTTGGATGCTCGCCGGACGTAACGACGTCAAATGGATCAACCAGTTCAACGGTAGGATAAACACCTACAGTGACGATGGTGTTTCTTTCCACGGAGCTTACGGTTACCGATGGCGCAATTGGTTTGGTAAAGACCAACTCAAGTTAGCTATGCATCGCTTGACTACTTACCCTAACGACCGCCGGACAGTGGTTAGTATGTGGGATGCTAACCATGACCTAGTAACCACCAACGATGGCAAAGACTACCCCTGCAACACCCAGATCTTTTTCCAAGTCCGGGACGAAACACTTAACATGACTGTGGTAAACCGCAGCAACGATATGATCTGGGGTGCATACGGAGCTAATGCCGTACATATGTCGGTGTTGTTGGAATACATGGCGCAGATGCTTGGTTTACAGGTGGGGCACTATGTGCAGTTTTCAAACAATCTACACGCCTATGTAGAGGTATTAGACAAGCTGCAAGGTATGCAACCACAGTACAGCAACTACGAACTCGTAGACGACTCTATTGTGCTCTACCAACCACCTAATTTAGTTGACGACCCAACAACCTTCGATCAGGAGTTAGAGTTGTTCATGTATGACGGGTCAAGCGACCATGAGTACAGAAACAGGTATATAGCCGAGACCGCCGTGCCTATGTATCAAGCGTGGCAACAGTGGAAAGGTAAGGATAAGGAAGGGGCGTTTTTCACAGCAATGTGCATAGAAGACAAAGCATGGCGTAAAGCCTGTACCGAATGGTTTGAGAGGAGACTGTAACATGGACAACAAATACTACGCATCGATACCAGACAAAGCAATTTATACGAGCTTCATGGAGACGTGCCAACAAGTAGCCGACATGGACGTGTACAAACTCCACCAAGCTGAGCAAAGCTATGGCGACAGTTGGAAAAAGCGCGGAGGCATTGGCGCTTTTATGATGCTAGCCCGTAAGTGGGACAGGCTAGAAAAGCAAGTGTCCGAGCAAGGGTGGGACATCTTTGCCGCTTGCACTAAAGACCAAAGAGACGAAGGCGTAATCGATGACATCCGCGACTTGCGCCGTTACCTCACCCTTGTTGAAGCGGAGCTTGTATCCAAACAAAAATGACCAGTTTAGATACCGAAGTAATCGCTGTTTGTGAATGTGGCAAGGAGCAAAAAACCAAGACGTATCGGTCACTCAAAAACAAGTGGCCGATATGTTCTTGTAAGCAGCCCATGAAAATTAAAAAGGATGACCGGAATGCAGATCCCAATGTTCCAACCACCAACTGAGTGGGTTATGCCCGACGGTTACCCCGACCTTAGTTCTGCCAAACAAGTAGCAATAGACTTAGAAACCAAAGACCCGAACCTCATGACTATGGGGGCAGGATGGGCACGAGGCGACGGGCATATTATCGGCATAGCAGTAGCCGTAGACGGCGATCAATGGTACTTTCCTATTAGGCATGAGTTTGGTCCAAACTTTGACCCAGCAATGACACTACGGTGGGTACAAGATGTTGTCTCGGTGGATAGGAATTACATTTTTCATAACGCTCCTTACGATGTTGGGTGGCTGCTCCGCGAGGGTGTCAAAGTGCATGGAAGAATCATCGACACAATGGTTATTGCACCTTTGCTCGACGAAAACAGATTCTCCTATGCACTTAATTCTCTTGGAAGGGACTACTTATCCGACCGAAAATCCGAAGTTCATCTTAGAGAAGCAGCGGCTAGTTTTGGAGTTAATCCAAAATCCGAAATGTACAAACTCCCTGCTGCCCATGTGGGAGCCTACGCCGAACAAGATGCCGCCCTTACTTTGCGGTTATGGAACCATTTCGAACCCCTAATAATACAAGAAGATATAGGCGACATTGTAGACTTAGAGCTACGCATCACGCCTATTATCATTGCCATGCGGATGCAGGGCGTAAACGTCGACCTAGACAAAGCTGAGCGCGTTAAGCAAGACTTACTAAAGCGCGAGGCCGCGTTGGTCAAAGAAGTCAAACGCATCACCGGAGTAGAGGTGGACATATGGGCAGCCGAGAGTGTAGCCAAAGCCTTTGACAAATTAGGGTTACCGTACCCCAAAACGGAAAAGACCCAAGCGCCGTCGTTTACAAAAGGGTTCTTAGTAAACCATGACCACAGCGTAGCGCAAATGATTGTCCAAGCGCGGGAGTACCAAAAGGCGCGTGGTACTTTTATAGACGCCATACTAAAGCACGAGATAAACGGTAAAATCCACGCCGAGCTACACCCCCTCCGCAGCGACGACGGCGGCACTGTCACGGGGCGGTTCAGTTATAGCAACCCTAACTTGCAGCAGATTCCTGCTCGCCACCCAGAACTCGGACCACTTATACGCAGCCTATTCCTACCAGAAAAAGACTGTCTGTGGGGCGCTTTCGACTACTCTAGCCAAGAACCCCGCATAGTGGTGCATTACAGTAAGTTGATGGGCTTTAGAGGCGCGGCAGACTTTGCACAGCAGTACCAAGCAGACCCACGGACGGACTTCCACCAACTGGCGGCAGATATCGTAGGCGTACCGCGCAAGCAAGCAAAGGACATCAACCTTGGGCTGTTCTACGGCATGGGCACAAAAAAGCTCGCCGCAAGCCTCGGCTTAGAATACGAAGATGCCCAAGAGTTGTTTGCTACTTACCATGCCAAAGTCCCTTTTGTACGAGAGTTAAGCGACCACTGCATCAGACGGGCAAGTCAGCGGGGGGTTATAAGAACCCTGCTAGGACGCCGCTGTAGGTTTGACAAATGGGAGCCTACCCGCTACGGTAGTTGGAAACCTATGACTTACCAAGATGCTTATGCAGAGCATGGTCCTGGGATCAAACGGGCATTTACCTACAAAGCTCTCAACAAGTTGATACAAGGTAGCGCAGCCGACCAGACCAAGGCTGCAATGGTCGCCCTTTACGAGGAAGGCATAATACCAATGGTACAGGTACACGACGAGTTAGACGTATCCGTCCACAGCGAGCAGCAAGCCAAACAAATAGCCGAGATAATGGAGACCTGCGCACAACTAGAAGTTCCCTCCGTAGTTGATGCAGAATTTGGACCAAACTGGGGGGAAGCAAAACAAACCTTCACGGAGAAGCCATGGACACGCGGACTCAAACACAAACACACAACAATGATGGAGTAGCTACCCTAGCCGTGCTGCATCGTAAACTCAAAGGGGGGTATGTCAAGCGTTACCATACCCGCCCCGAACTGGCTGACCACCAAGACGTCGCCGCCCATTCTTGGAGAGCAGCAGTGCTACTGCATACACTTTGGCCTGATACAAGCAAAGAGTGCTTACTGCATATGCTCTACCACGATGTACCCGAGGGCGAACTAGGTGACCTACCCGCTACTACCAAATGGAGGCATCCCATACTGGCTGATTGCATGGCTACGCTAGAGCAAGCAGTAGAGCAAGAGTTAGGGATAAACATCCCATTGTCCGAAGAAGAAACCGGAATCTGCGATACTTGCGACAAACTCGAGCTGATGCTGCACTGTCATCGCCTATATAAGATGGGCAACACCTTTGCTCTTGACGTGTTTAAGCGTGGCGGCAATTACTTGACCAAGTACCACGCCGAGCCTTGGTTTGCTCCAGCACTACAGCTGATAGGTATGCTAGATGAAGATTAACTTTTCCGTGGAAGTAGACACCGAAACCATAGACGACCACCACCTCGGTAATCTGCTCCATGAGTTGTATCTGCTCATCGATATCCTAGAAGAAATGGACAGAACAAACGAGAGCAATGAGAACGCATCTCGCCGTTAATTGACCATTACACTTACCCTGTTAATAGCAAGGGTACTTAGATGAACATATTCCTCTTAGACTGGGACCACGAACAATGCGCTCGGTGGCATTGCGACAAACACGTTGTCAAAATGCCCCTAGAGACCACCCAAATGCTGTCCACCGTACACTGGCGCTACGACGAACCAGGACCGTACAAGCCGGTGCATCAAAAACATCCTTGTACGTTGTGGGCAGGCCAAACCTTGACCAACTACCAATGGTTACTCAAACTTGGCTTGGCGCTCTGTGACGAATACACTTACCGGTATGGGAGGGTGCATGGGTGTCAAAAAGTTTTACAACTGCTCACCAATGCGCCACAGCAGCTGACCGCCCAAGGGTTCACTCCTTTTGCGCAAGCCATGCCCCCTGAGTACAAAGACCACGACCCGATTGCTGCGTATCGCCGCTACTACATAAATGATAAGGCCAAACTATGCGTATGGAAGACAAGACCAACGCCCCCGTGGATGCAACAAGCAATGTTGTCCCATTCAGAAAGAGAGAAAAGCCACCTGTAGACCCAGTCACAACAAGACAAGAAATTGTTGATGTTCTAGTGTGCTCGCTCTGTGGAGGAAAAGAGTTTATGCTCTTGGCTGAAGTAACGTGTCAAATAGCTTGCTCGGGATGTGGTTACGGGATAGGAGCAACATGGTCTACCGACAACGACCTGTTCTGAACAAATAAGACTTTACGGACGGTGCCGTCCTAAGCCACACTTATTAGGCATTAACAGAAACCGTAATCCACAGAAAGGAGATTACAATGTACTTGACAGTTGACCAAGTAAAATCGTTGTACAACAAGTGGGAGCAGAACAACCAAGATTTAGGGTTTGTTGAGTTCCTTAAGAAAGCAGAGCCTACCGTTGGTATGGACAACGCCGTTGTCGTGCCTTGGTCGGGTATGTGGTTAGCAGTAGAAACCGATGGTTACACTCATTCATAAGGAGAAAGTTATGGAAACAGCAATATCGGCAGATCAACTGGCGCAAGACTTGCGTCACTTCACGGGTTCCATGGACCTGTACAAGCAACCTGACTTCCTCGGTGGTATGTTATACACTGAGGGTGTACAACACTTTTGCGAAAAAGCAGGAGCGTACTGGTTCTTAGATATTATCAGCACGGAGATACACTCTGGCCACCCCGACGAAAAGCTCTACGACGCTTTTATTACACTCACCGTGGCAGACAATCAAGCTTGGATAACGGTTACCGACGGCGACGACAATGTATACTATACTCGCAAAATGGACTACACCGATGCCCCCGAAGGTGACTGGAAGTTCTGGTACATGAATGGTACCCTCTTATTACCGTCGGAGTACTAGCCATGCAGATGAACCTAAAGATGGAATTTGTAAGCGATCCCGGACACGGTTGGCTAATAGTCAGCCGCAAGCAGCTGGATTTGGTGGGTCTAGAACCTAAAGACTTCAGTAGTTACAGCTATCAAAACTCCGAGGTCAACCCTACGCACTTCGCCTTAGAAGAGGACTGCGACGCAGGGCTTTTCCTAAGCAGGTGTTATGACCTAGACTTACGGGACGACATGCACATCACTGAAACCTTTCTCAACTCCGACGCTCCCGTGCGGATTTGGCCGAGCATAAGTTGATGTGCGCACCCAACGGTGACGGTTGCCCAGTGTGCGAGCGGGAGTATGACCCGTTCGGCACTGGCGACAAATGGTATTTTGAGTATGCGTGTGAGCATCCCGACAGTTGTTATTACGACGGGCACGAGGACCCTACCAACCCAACTGAGGAAGAAGAATGAGTTACTTTAGCAACCCAATGGCTGCGTTAGAAGAGGCCGAGTTCTTAGCACACGAGGAACAACGGACGATGTGCGTTGTCCAAGTACAACCCAACATGATGGTAGTGGTTGGAAAAAAGGAGGCGCAAGAGATGCAACTACTCGTGCTAGAAACCTGCCGTCCTTTTGAAAAGAACCACAGTATCTACGATGACTAGCTTGATGTGCGTGGCCTTGGCTATCTATTTTGAAGCCCGAGGCGAACCATTATCGGGACAGATAGCCGTTGCCCAAGTGATAAAGAACAGGATAGAGGACCCCCGCTACCCTGCCGAGGCTTGTGCCGTAGTCAAGCAGGGATACTATTGGGGGGACCACCCTATCCGCGATCGATGTCAGTTTAGCTTCTATTGCGATGGCAAGTCCGACACCCCCACCGACATCCCCGCTTGGCGACAGGCAATGTATCTTGCATATTTGACCGGTTACCTCCCGGACCACACCGACGGTGCCACCCACTATCACAATCACAAGGTGGCTCCTGCGTGGGCAATGTTTGGACAAGTGACTACGGTTATCCATAAGCACACTTTTTACCGAGGCATACCATGACCACCACAAAGATAGACATCCCTACCGAAGACCAAAAAACTCACCTGCGCGATTTGTTGAACAACCACGTGAAAGAATACCTAGCCAAGGGAGGACGAATAACGAAGATTCCTCCTGGCGTCAGCGCGAAAGATTCTCTGTTCGACCCTGTTTGGAGTAAAAGTCTGCGGAACAAAGAAGAGTAACCAAGACTGGCTCACCTTTGCACTCCGCAGCCATACTGTAGGGGTGCAGCAAGAGCTGTACATCAACCACTACTCAAGAAAGGAGTACCTAATGGATATAGAAAGCAATGCCATTTCTCACACTGACGCTGATACTACTGATCGCCTATCTGATCAACTCACGCTATCGCAAGTAGAAACCGAAGTCGACCTGTGCATGGAGCCGGTAACCAAATACCTGACCCAACAAGAGTTTGCGCTGCGGGTGTATAGCCTCAAACTCGCCAAGGTAGAAACCACCGTCCACAAGTTGGATAGCCTGCTCCACTGCCTTACTGTCAAACTAGCAGACCTTGAAAAGGCTATGCGTCCCCTAAACCCACAAGACGACGACAGGTTGCAGGAACTAACCGACCGCCTAGACGAGGTAGAGTACAAAGCCGACAACCCCGACGAACAGTGGGATCCCCGCATTCTACAAGATGCCGTTAACGAGTTGTTAGACGACTACCTCCGCGACAACCTAAGCGACGCCGTGCAGGAAATTATCAACAACGCAACGGTGGAAGTCCAAGCGCGGATAATTACCTAGGAGGCCACACCATGAACACAAAAGAGTTTTATGATTGGTTGGAAACGTGCCCGACCCACAAGTGGGAAGTAAATGATGAGTTCGGTGACATTGGCGCGGGTTACATCACCGTGTCTTTTCCAACAGAAGAGGAGGACGAAACTGATTTTATAGCAACCATCTTTGATGAGTATGGCGCTGGAGTGTGGTCACGTGACGCCGACCTGCGCACCGCTGTAAAAGATGCTGCCAAGCGATTCCGCATGGATTTTGCCGGTATCTACCGCCTACCGCCGGACTTTACCTTTCGGGTTTTTATTTACGACGTGCGCGGCCACGACCGCGTCTATGTCGGCGCAACCGAGGTGCGCTGCGCAGAAACCAAGCAACATATTCCGGTGCTCAAGGTGATTGACTGGACCGATCAACCCGACGCATTAGAAGAATGGATGGACACCAACCTAGATTTTGGGGATAAACACCTGCCCCAACCAGAGCTATTACCACACGAGGAGACCGACTAATGGGTTTAGATCAATACGGTTTTGTCCGCCAAAAGGACCACGCCCAAGCCGTTGAGTTTTACTGGCGCAAACACTCGCGGTTGCAAGAGTTCATGCAAGCCTTGTGGGCAGACACCGTCCACGGCGAGGATGCCGAAGACTTCAACTGTCAAACACTTGTGCTCACCAAAGACGACCTGCAGGATTTGCAGAACCAAATCGCAAAAGGGTACGAGGACTATTTTTGCAGAGGAGGCTTCTTTTGGGGACACCAATGGCAAGACCAAGCCGTTGAAGACTACGCCCAACAAGATGCCGAGTTTGTGCAAGCTGCGCTTGACGCACTAGAACAGGGAGGGCAGGTAGAGTACTCCTGTTGGTACTAATGACCCAGACTACACAAAAGCTAGATGTAGTCTACAACTTGGCTCGCAGGGAAAAGCGAGCCTTGGGGCAGACCTTTACCCACCACGACGAGACTGCCCTACTTTGGGAGTTGGTGGTCCTACTTGGGGACACCAAGTGCAAAAAGTGTAAAAGTCCACTGAATGAGTATATTATTCAACTTGCTCGGACGGTAGGTCAACTAGAACACCTCACACAGGAGAAGCACAATGGCTAAGAAAGAGGATGGGCACTTTAACGAAAAATGGAACGACGCAATGATCTATCAAATTGCGGCGGACAAAGCTCAAGGCATGACAATCAAACAACTGGCTGCAAAGTATAAGATGACACAGCAGCAAGTCAAGTATGTGGTGTATCGTCGGCTGAAAAACGAAAACATTGAGCGGGGGTTGGCTATCACTAATGTGGCTCTTAAAGAGGCAGGGGTCGCCGTTGCAAAACCCCAGACAGAGAGCGTAACCATCACGGTTACTAGCGCAGGGATGGAGGCACCTAATCCGGTGCTGTCCGCACAAAAAACAACTGTCACTACGGCAGTTGACCAAGGCGTGTTCAACAAGAAGGAAGAACCTGTCCACCGTGGACTATGGGCTACCTTATGGCACAAACTGTTTGGATAATCCCAAGCCGCCGCTAGACTGTCTACCTGCCCTTGGACAACCCCACCCCTGCCTTACCCCTTGGTGTGCAATATCAAACAGCTTAGGGGCGTCGAGTAAGGGGCGGGGATTGTGGTAAAAGTCTTACAGAATTCAAAAAAGTCTTACAGAATTCAAAAAGTCTTACAGAATTCAAAAAGTCTTACAGAATTCAAAAAAGTCTTACAGAATTCAAAAAAGTCTTACAGAATTCAAAAAAGTCTTACAGAATTCAAAAGTTGATCAATTTTTGACCAATAACCTCTGTTCAGGGGACTTTACATAATAGGTCGAAATTCGCGAGATGCGTAAAATGGATTTTTAACATTCTATAATATACGATATCACACTATACTTGGTTATTCAAGGAGTTATGTCCAAATGGACCAATATAGAAAAATATATGTTCATCAAACTCGTGTTCGCGCGGCGACGGAAAGTGATAAAATGCATTTTTGTCCTTCGCGATTTTCGACCTATTATGTAAAGTCTGGTAAGTTGGTCTAGGAGATAAGATGGCTCTGCCAAAAGTTACTCACAAAAAGAAGTTGGATGTGCCCGTCCGGTCGGACAAGGTAAGGAATCTCACTGCAAAGCAGGAAAAGTTTGCGATGATCTTTGCTTGCGAAGATGTCACCCAAACAGAAGCCGCTCTCCGTGCTGGATTCAGTGAGAACTCCGCTGCGTCTATTGCTTCGCAAATGCTCAAGCTGAACCCTAGGGTCAATCAACGTATTGCAGAAATCAAACAAGAGCTTGGCGTCAAATACGAAGTCACATTTGAAGGCCATGTCAGAAAACTAGCAGAGATCCGTGATGCTGCCCTCAGTGGTAACAATTTCGCTGCGGCTGTGGCTGCGGAAAAGTCTAGAGGCCAAGCAGCAGGATTGTACATAGATCGCAAAGAAATCTTGCATGGGCGCATTGACCAGATGAGCAAAGAGGAAGTCCTTAAAGAAATACAACAACTCCAAGAAGACTTCCCTGCTCTACAGGCGATTATGCAAGGTAATCTAGTGATCGAAGGTGAAGCGACGCAAGAAGACTAAACAAGAGTTGCTCGGGGTTGGTGTCGTGGCGCACCATTGTAATGTACCAAGTAGGTACGCTCACTAACTCATAGAAAGGAGTTGCGACATGGATATACATTGTAAGTTTTGTGGAGAACCTTGGGAGCATGACACCCTACACGAGTTTGGCGATTACAAGAATCGCGCCAAGCTCTTTGCACAGCTAGGATGCAATGCCTTAATGGAAGACGGCAATAGGGACTACCCCTGTGATATGCCTGTAGTAGACCCCGACATGGCATGGCAGGCAGGTTTCCTGCAAGAGTGGTCTGACCATCCAGAAGAGTGGGTAGCAGATGGGCTGCTAGGGGATATGTCATGATTGAAGTATTTAACATAGCAAGTGACGACCAAGTGTCGTTTATGCCTGTGATGGGCACCCTGTGGGCAGTCGCGTACTGCTATTGCGAGCAGCATGACAAGTTGCATGAGCTGTTCGAGGAGGAGCGCTTAGGTCGGTTTATTGAATACGCTAAGACGCTACCAGTGTCCGTAGGTGATAAATCGGTAGCCTGCGGTGACTGGGTTACTTTTGAAACACAACCACACCAATTGATGGAGGTGCTTTATGCGGATTGATGAATGGACAAAACGTCTTGGGCAGCAACACTGGAATATCGCGGGTAAGGGACAAACCCTGTGCGGTAAGCCGATGCTCGGCAATAACTACGCGAAATACATCGAAAACGAGGATAAAACCCCGTGTGAATCGTGTCAAGAGCAACTGCAAGCGGTAGTCGGCCACGGAGGGGCGGATGTCTAAACCTGAGTCCCAGTTATGGAGTAAGTTAAAACAGGGGACTAAAGCCTCGGGCGTGTTTTGGACACGCCTCGAGACTTGGGCTACTCCCGGAGTACCTGATGTTCACGGAGTGAAGGACGGTACTTCCTTTTGGATTGAACTAAAAGTCAGTCAATTAAAAGTCTTAAGAAAGATCGACCTGAGACCGCACCAAATCGCATGGCAGGTACAGTATTCAAATCAAGGGGGCAGTGTCTGGAACCTTGTTGGTCATCCTTCCTCCTCCTCCCTCAAATTATTTGGAGGAGAAAGAGCCATGGAGCTAGCTGAGGGGACGAAGGACCGTGAGGCGTTGATCCCGGATTGGGAAACGGGGAGGCCATATGATTGGACCGCCCTCCTTGATTTTATTATCGCCCATGCGAGGAAGAAAGAGCATGAGCCGTGATGCGTGAGGCGTTGTGCGTGGTCAACTCTTCTTCTATCCTCGTTTGTCATCATCGTTCATCTTCTATCCCGTCCCATTCTAAGAAGAAAGAGGATGATTGATGACGAACGATGGTAGGTGTGTACGAGGAGGATTGATGATGACCCTGGTCTTGACCGATTAAGAAGGATGCAAAAAGACTGGCAATGATAACTAATGAGAGTATAGTGAATACCGTAACCAAGTGGTTATGTAGGACCAATCATTTCTCATAGAAAGGAGATAGGAAAATGGCTACATCAGCTAAGAAAGCAGTAAAGAAAGCACCAGTCGCGAAGGCCGAGGTAAAGGTGGCTGAGCTCTGTCTCACCGGTGAAGAGCTTTCATACGGTGACATCTGGAAGTTTGTCCAAGAGCATGCCGGTGGTAACGAGGCTAACGTGAAGATTGTTCCACTGGATAACGTGGATCTAAATAGCACGTCACCCGTACCGTTCGGTTATGGTGGTCGCGCTGGAGGCGTACGACAAACTATACAGGACTGGATGCTACGCGGTGTGGACGGTGACCGTAGTCTTAAGACTGCGCTCAATAAGGCCGCTCCGCTTGGGCACTCGCGCAAAAAGCCGGTCTGCCTCCACGCGCTCATGCACGGTGGCTACTCCCCGTCTAGCAAGTATTGGGGGACACCGTTTGTCAAACTGGTGGTTCAGGGTTAACCTGACCACTCCTTGAGTCGTACGTGTGTGATTAGGGAGCTTCGGCTCCCTCTTTTTTGACTTGCGAAAAAGATGAATATTGAGGACTTCCCATTCCCCTCCCATCCTCTCCCTTCCCTTTCCCGAGAAGAGGAGGATTGAGGATGACTTTTACTTATGTATACATATACATAAGTAATCAATATCTTTCTTTCTCTGGTGGGTTGTTTCACAAAACGTCTGTTGGCATACTGGCTTTGCAGTACCCAATAACAATCAAACCTATAGAAAGAGGACATTACTATGATCAAACCAAATCACATCTTTAAGTATTGGCGAGCCGATCAAGTCGCGGAATGCATGGGAGGTGTTCCCGATCATCTGTACAGCACACTATGGAATGACATTGTCTCGCTTCAAAGTGATGAGTTTCAAGAGATCCCCGAAGCTGGTTTTGAAGCGCTCGCTAATTATTGGCATCTGCTGTCGCAATCTGACCAAATCTTATTGAACTCTATTGCAGATAGTCAGACAAACTAACCACAGGAAAGGGAGCTTCGGCTCCCTTTCTTTTCTCCCATTCCTAGAGAAACGAAGAATATTGATGATTCCGGAGGACTTCCCCCCTACCTATCAATATCTTTCTTTTTCTGGGGGGTTGTTTCACAAAAAGTCTATTGGCATACTGGCTTTGTAGTAATTAACAAATACCATAAAACTCATAGAAAGGAGCTGATTATGTTTACTGCTTGCACTAATGCTGTATTAAAATCCCTTGACCAAGTGGGTATACAACCGTTGTTTGTTGACAAGACTGACAACACCATGTTGGTAATGGTTGATGATTTAACCCAAATCTCGGTTACTGGGTATACGCACCAGACTGACGTTACAATAACCAACACTAATGATGACTATTTAAAAGTCAATTGTCTCGGGGCGTTTATTGTTTGTGACGATAAGCAGCTACAAGACCTGACTGACTTCTTGTCTAATCTGTAAGTAAGGGGGCTTGACATATGCGTAACAAGTACAAGTTTAGTAGTGGTGACGTGGTGATGTGGAGAGACGGATGGGGTATAGAGGATCCTGTCCAAGCCACAATAATAAAAGATGGTGAGCCTCACAAAGGGGACATTGCTTATGATTTAGACAACGGTCACTGGGCATATGAGTATCAGCTTGAAAAAATCAGTGAGGGGTAGTTAAGGGGGCTTGTCCCCCTTTCTCCCATTCCCATTCCAGAGAAACGAAGAGTATTGATGATTCCGAAGAACTTCCCCCCTACCTATCACTATCAATCAATCTCGGTGTTATTATCAATCATCCTCTACGGAGTATTGTTGAACAAACAAGACTAGCTCACCCAGTGTCGGCTTGGCATACTACACTTGCACACCAACACTACATACGGAGAAAGGTATGAGACTGATAAACAACATTGGTATGGTCCTGTTCTTAACAGGGTTGATCGTTGCCTGTTCAGCAGCTGAAGCTCAAGAGTTGTTCTGGCTAGGCTTGATTGCAATGCAAGGTTGCCTACTCATGGTAGCCGGAGGGCTGATGGCGACATGGCGCTCCTAGGTATTTTCTTTGCACTGACGGCAGTCGCGTTACTGGTGGCTGCTGCCTTAAGATAAACCATTCCCATTCCCATTCCCATCTCAACAGAGGAGAAGTTAGAAGACCACAGACACCGACAGGTGGTGTCTGTATATGCTATAAAATCCTCTAAAATAAAGGGGTTACAATAAAGGCAAAAAACAGTATTATTTAACTGTGCCTAGCAGCACACACACACACACAACTAAAGGTATATAAAAATGGCTAAAGCAAAAACAGCAACAAAAAACACTACAGCAGCAGCAGCAGTAAACGTGGCTACATTTACAGGCGGTAAGGAAATTACTTACGCGCAACTGTGGGCATGGGTTAATACAGCAGCAGGCGGCAACTTACATAATGTGCAAGTTGTGCCGCTGGCCAATGTACAGGCTGGCACTAGTAGCCCTGTGCCGTTTGGCTATAACGGCAAAGCAGGCGGCGTACGCCAAACCATACAGGATTGGTTGCTGCAAGGGGTGGAAGGCAACACTAGCCTAGCAGCAATACTGGCAGCCGCTAAACCCCTAGGGCACAGCAGCAAAAAACCTGTTTGCCTAATGGCAATGCTACAAGGCGGCTATAGCCCTAGCAGCGCAACGTGGGGCACACCCTACGTTAAGCTGGTAGTGCAACCGCAAGCCAGCAAGTAAACCAACCAGTACAAAATGCCCGCCTAGCGCGGGCATTTTTTTGCGCGTTAAAAAACCGTTTGGTATAAAACCCCTTGCACCCCCTACCCCCCCTACCCCCCCTGAGAGACGACACTCTTATGGTTGGCCCTAGGCTAACCATGTTTTGCCCGAATCTTCGATGGACCAACAACATTATATCATTAGTGAACTTTACTCGACCAAAAGCCCTGCTCCCCACCCCCCTAAACAAGAAAAGAGGGGGTAGGTTCATTGTGCTAGAAAAATTTTCGATATATGGTGTATTATTCGCATTGAACATTCAGCCAAGAGCCACTGCCCTATGACCTTTCCTTCTTTGCCGGAAGAATCGTTACGCAAGTACGCTAAGTTAGTCCAGCGAGCCAAGCGCTTAGAACAAGCCGAGGCGGCCCGCAGCCATTTTATGGATTTTACCAAAACCGTTTGGCCGGAGTTTATTAACGGTAGGCACCATAGGATTATGGCGGAGAAGTTTGACCGTATAGCCGACGGATCTTTAAAGCGACTTATTGTTAATATGCCCCCCCGCCATACCAAGAGTGAGTTTAGCAGTTACTTGTTACCCGCGTGGTTGATGGGCCGCAAGCCTACCTTAAAGATTATGCAGACTACCCACACAGCCGAGCTAGCGTTTAGGTTTGGACGTAAGGTGCGTAACTTAATGAACTCCCAAGAGTACAAGGCTGTGTTTGAGGCCGTGGAGCTACGCGCCGACAGCCAAGCAGCCGGTCGGTGGGAGACTAGTAAGGGCGGTGAGTATTTTGCGGCGGGTGTGGGTGGTGCGGTTACGGGGCGCGGAGCGGATTTGTTGATCATCGATGACCCGCATTCCGAGCAAGATGCCCTTTCCCCCACGGCTTTAGAGCATGCGTACGAGTGGTACACCAGTGGTCCGCGCCAACGCTTGCAGCCAGGAGGGGCCATCGTAATCGTCATGACCCGCTGGGCCGAAAACGATTTAACCGGTAAGTTGTTGCGCCAACAGGCGCGGGATGTCTTAGCCGACAAGTGGGAGATTGTGGAGTTCCCCGCTCTAATGCCCGAAACGGATGAGCCGCTCTGGCCTGAGTTTTGGAACAAAAAAGACCTGCTCGCCGTCCGAGGTAGCTTGTCGGTTGGTAAGTGGCAAGCGCAGTGGCAGCAAAACCCTACCAGTGATGTTTCTGCTATCCTTAAGCGAGAGTGGTGGCAAACGTGGAAGCCCGAAGAGCCGCCCGCCGTGAGCTATATTTTGCAAAGTTACGATACCGCTTTTAGCAAGCAAACCACCGCCGACTACTCGGCTATCACTACTTGGGGAGTGTTCTTCCCCCAAGATGGCGACCCGCCCAACATTATCCTAATGGATGCCAAACGTGGCAGGTGGGACTTCCCGGAGTTGCGGCGCATTGCAATGGAGGAGTACAAGTATTGGGACCCCGAGTGTGTACTAATCGAGGCCAAGGCGTCAGGTATGCCTTTAACCCAAGAGTTGCGCCAAATGGGTATACCAGTGAGCAATTACAGCCCTAGCCGTGGTAACGATAAGTACACGCGAGTCAATAGCATTGCCCCCTTGTTCGAAAGTGGTTTAGTATGGGCACCTGACAGCCGATGGGCTGAAGAAGTCATCGATGAGTGTGCTGCTTTCCCCGCAGGGGAGCACGACGATTACGTGGATACCGTCACCCAAGCCTTGCGCCGTTTTAGGGAGGGTGGTTTTGTACGTCACCCAGAAGATTACCAAGACGAACCTGCCGTCCCACGACAAAGGATTTACTACTAATGGTTACCCCTGTCCGCCCTAGTAACGTAGACCGCGCTTTGCTACAAGCTCCTAACGATGCCCTGAGCATTGGCGAGCAAGAGCTCATGGACCAAGAAGACGCTTTCCTTAATGTTACCGTCCAAGACGATGACCAAGGCGGTGCGTTAGTGGAGTTTGGTCCCGAAGAAGAGATGTTCGGCCAAGAGCCAGACGACTTTTACGGTAATTTAGCGGAGTTAGTTTCCGACGATACGTTGGTCGCCGTGGCGGCTTATGTCACCGGCTCAGCCGAGGACGATATCGCCAGCCGCCAAGACTGGGAACAAGCCTACACCAAAGGCCTCAAACTGCTTGGCCTACGTTACGAGAACCGCACCGAGCCCTTTATGGGTGCCACCGGCGTAACCCACCCCGTTTTGAACGAGGCCGTCCAGCAATTCCAGTCCGGCGCGTACAAAGAGATGATCCCCGCTACTGGGCCAGTCAAAGCCAACATTGTTGGTGTGCCAACCGCAGCTACCGAGCAGCAAGCCCAACGCGTCCAAGACTACATGAACTACCAACTGATGTACCAAATGGAAGAATTCGAGCCAGAATTCGACCAAATGCTCTACTTTGTTGGTTTGGCGGGCAGTGCATTTAAAAAAGTCTACATGGATGACAATTTAGGTCGCCCCGTAAGCCGCTTTATCCCCGCCGAGGACGTAATAGTCCCCTACACTGCTACCGATCTCCAGTCAGCCGACCGCGTAACACACGTTTTTAAGCTAACCGAGAACGAATTCCGCAAAATGCAGGTAGCCGGAACCTATTTAGACATACAAGTGACTGCTGGCAGTGATTCTACAGACCAAATCCAAGAAGAATACGACAAAATAGACGGCGTTAGCCCTGCCAGTGCCGACACCCAACTCACTTTTTACGAATGCCATTGCTACTTGGACATTCCAGAGTACCCAGACCTCCTCCCAGATGGCGAGGAATCTGGCATTAAGCTGCCGTATATTGTTACTGTGTGCAAAGATTCAGGCGACGTAGTCAGCATACGCCGTAATTACCTTATGGAAGACCCCCGCAAGGATAAAATACGGCACTTTGTCCACTACAAGTTCACTCCAGGACTCGGGTTTTACGGTTATGGCTTAATTCACTTGTTGGGCAATTTGTCACGCACGGCTACCAGTACCCTGCGCCAGTTAATAGACGCCGGTACCTTGGCTAACATGCCTAGCGGGTTCAAGGCGCGTGGTTTGCGCATCGCCGACGACGACAATCCCCTCCAGCCAGGAGAGTTTAGGGATGTGGACGTTCCCGGAGGCGATTTACGCGCCAGCATAATCCCGCTGCCGTACAAAGAGCCAAGTGCGACGCTTTTCCAGTTGATGGGTTTTGTGGTCGAGGCCGCCCAACGGTTTATAGGCACTACCGACATGGGCGTAGGCCAAGGCAACCAAGAGATGCCCGTTGGTACAACCATTGCTTTGCTAGAACGGGGGGCACGGATAGTCAGCGCCGTACACAAGCGCCTACATAGCAGCCTCAAGCAGGAGTTAAAAATGCTTGCGGCGTTATTTGCCCAAGACCCCCAACCTTACCCTTACGAGGTAGGTGTGGAGGCGATGATCAAGACGGAAGATTTTGACGCACGGGTGGATATCATCCCCGTCAGCGATCCCAACATCTTCAGCATGTCGCAACGAGTGGTTTTAGCCCAAGAGCAGTTGAAATTGGCGCAAGCAGCACCCGAACTCCACAACTTACGCGAGGCCTACAGCCGTGTTTACACTGCCCTAGGTGTGCAGAACGTGGACCAAATACTCAAGCCCGAGCCGCAGCCGCAGCCTAAAGACCCCGCCACCGAGAACCAAGAGGCAAGTGCCGCTGCCGGTGGGCAGGGTAAGTTGCAGGCATTCCCGCAGCAGGATCACCAAGCGCATATTGCGGTACACTTGGCGTACATGAACTCCCGCGTGGCGCAGATGCAGCCGCCGGTCCTAATGACTTTGGAAAAGCACATCTACGAGCATCTCGGTTTGCAGGCCCGCGTGATACACGACCAACAGATGCAGCAAAATCCGCAAGCACAACAGTTGCCACCCGAGCAGCATGAGGATATGGTTGCCCAAATACAAGCCCAGTTGATCGCCCAGTTCCAGCAGCAGAATCCGGCATCGCAACAAGGTGACGAAGATCCGTTGGTGGCAATCAAGAAGCAAGAGTTGGAACTCCGTGCGCAAGACCAAGCAGCAGACCAACAAATCGATCAAGAAAAGTTGCGTTTAGACCAACAACGCCAAGCCCAGAACATCGCGTTGGGCAGAGAGCGTATACAATCCAGCGAGGACATTGCAGCCATGCGCATGCAGCAGTCTGCACAACGGCAAGCCAACCCGCCAACCTTTGGAGGCAGAAATGAAAGACGATAAGATGAAAGGCATGGAAATTGAGATCACGTTTTCTAAACCAGAAAAGCGTAAGAAAATGGCTGACGGCGGCACCGCTGTCACTAACAATGCTACCCTAGATGCCACAAGCGACCAAGCTACTAACAGTAAAGTTTGCCGTGGTGGAGGCGCAGCTTTGCGTGGTACTAAGTTTGCAGGGGTGTTCTAACCGTGGCTTTGAAAACAGGTTCTTCTAAAAGCACCATTAGTAGAAACATTTCTACTGAGATGCAAGCGGGTAAACCACAGAATCAAGCCATCGCTATTGCGTTGAGCAAAGCAGGTAAAACACGCACTAAGCGTAAAACAACTAGGAGTTAATCCGTGACCAAGTTATTAGACAAGATAGGCACCAAGGTGTGGAGTAAGATTCAATTTGCGACTACGGTGCAGATTGGTTTTTGGACGGTATTCCTCACTTTAGTCTTTGTTGGACTGTTGTTGACTTAAAGTTACAGGGGCACAAAAAATGAACTTAGGCAAGCTGAAAGGACTGATTGGGGCGGTAGCGCCTTCGTTGGGTGCTGCGATGGGGGGGCCTATCGGCGGGGTAGCCAGTAAAGTTATTGCTGAAGTTTTAGGCTGTGCGCCCGAGCCAAAAGCCATAGACAAAGCGATGCGCGAGGCAGGACCCGAAGAGTTAGTCCGTATTCGTGAGGCCGAGCTCAAGTTCGAAGCCAAAATGAAAGAGATGGAAGTCGACATTTTTGAGTTAGAAACCAAAGATAAGCAAGACGCCCGAACGCATTTTGCAACCGACTGGACAGCTAGGCTTATTGGTATAGTCATGGTGGGCTTTTTCTGTAGTTATATCGCCATGATTACTATCATGCCGCCAGAGCAAAACTCCATGGAGTTAATCAACCTCGTTTTAGGTTATATGGGTGGTTTGGTGAGCGCCATTATTTCTTTTTATTTTGGAGCCAGTGCGAGTACCAGTAAAAAAGAGGAAGAATGATGCCTAACCAAAACATAGACCTCGCTGCTTTTTTGGGTAACAACCCTTATTATGCTAATGCGGTACCACAAATGACCGCCCAGACTGCTGCCCCCGTTGCGCAAACCACTGTTCCTAACTTTGAGAACTACGAGCCTGCTTACCTGACCGACGGCCAGATCAATGCTATGCGTGGTGGCAACCCCACTAACATAGACACCCCCTCCGTTAGAGGACTAGACCAAGAAAGATTTAGGGCCGCACCGGTGCAGAATGTAGACCTCGCTGCTTTTTTGGGTAACAACCCTGCGTACAACCAAACTCCCGCTGCCGCACAGCAACCGGCAACAGACCCCAGAGGGACGCGTAACCCGAAGTACGAAGGACAAATGTTCTTGCCGGAGCAGATGCCAGCAGATCTGTATTTACCAGCCACCCCTGCCCCATCTAGTGTAACGCTAGGACCTCCCGGAATGAACTATGGGAACATGGGCGAGCAGTATTTCACGCAAGCTCCTATGGGACCAATGCCTGCTTATCAAAACCCGTATGTAGGTATAGCTGGCTTACTTAACAGGTAATAATTATGGATAAAGTAGTAGAGATTCTTCGTCGCCACGAGGGAGTACGTTCACACGCCTACAAATGTTCGGCAGGGTATTTGACTATCGGTGTTGGGCGCAACATAGACCAAGATGGTGGGTTAGGTCTCTCCGACGACGAAGTAGACTATTTGCTCAGCAACGACATAGACAGGTGCATCAAAGAACTGGGTGCTTCTTTTGATTGGTTTAAGCAATTAGACGAAGTCCGCCGCGACGCCATGATAAACCTACTGTTCAATTTAGGAATGCCCCGTTTAAAACAGTTTAAAAACGCGTTGGCTGCTATGGAAAGCTGTGATTGGAATACCGCCGCCGATGAACTTTTAGATTCCCGTTGGGCAGCTCAAGTAGGCTCCCGCGCAACCGAAGTTTCAACCATGATCCGCACCGGAGAATATGTGTAATGTCCGACCTTTACATTTATGAAAAAATGTTGAAGAATGTGCGCCAACGACAAGAAATGATTCAAGAAACCATTTGTTATGGTGTTGTTCCAGATTTTGTTGCCTTCAAGGAACTCCGAGGTCGTCTTGGGGAACTTGCCACAACTGAACAGGATCTAAAAGACCTGCTAAAAGAGGTATCAGATTACGATGAGTGAAATACTCGTGCCATCACATATAGCTCGCGAACAAAAAACTCCTCCTCCCCCAAAACACGTTGACAACGGCTTATTGTCCGAGGCTTATGTAGACGCGGATAAAGTTGTGTTAGACCCTAGCAAAATACCAGAAAAGGCATTGGATCGGTTACCCACGCCTACTGGTTGGCGCATACTCATTTTACCTTACCAAGGTAAAAAGAAGTCCGACGGAGGTATTATCCTCACATCCGAAACCCAAGAAAAAGAGCGCGTAGCTACTGTTTGTGGTTATGTCTTAAAAGTTGGGCCTTTGGCATATAAGGATTCCGTTAAATTTGGTGACCAAGCCGAACCTTGGTGTAAGAAGGGTGACTGGATTATTTTTGGTCGTTATGCGGGTAGCCGTTTTAAAATAGAAGGTGGGGAAGTTCGCCTCCTCAACGATGACGAAGTCCTCGCTAGTATCAATAGCCCAGATGACATAATGCATCTGTAACATGGAGCTCTACCATGCCTGAAGAAGTCCAAGATAAAGACCAGAACGATGAAGAAGATATTGTTGTCACGGTGGAAGAAGATTCTGAAGATTCTAACGAAGAAGCTACCCAAGCCTCCGCTGAAGAAAGCTCTTCCGAAAAACCCAAAAAAGAATCTGACGATGAGTTAGAGAACTACACCGAAGGTGTCCAAAAGCGTATTGGCAAACTAACAGCCAAGATGCGTGAAGCCGAGCGACGTGAGCAAGCTGCTTTGGAATATGCGCAAGCTGTCCAAAAACAGTTGGAAGAGGCTAACAACCGCTCTAAGTCGTTGGATACCTCTTATGTCAACGAGTTTGAAAATCGTGTCAAGACAGAGTCCGAGCTTTTAAAAGAAACACTTAAAAGAGCGATTGACCGTGGTGACATCGATGCCCAAATCGAAGCGCAACAACGCATTGCTACTTTAGCAGGACAGCAAGAGCGTCTTGCTTATGTAAAGCAAGAGCAAGAGCGACGCAATGCACAACCCGTTCCACAACAGCAGCCGTATCAACCACCACAAAAAGCAAAGCCCGATCCTCGTGCAGAAGAGTGGGCAAGCCGTAATGAATGGTTTGGTAGCGACGAGCCTATGACCCTAACGGCTATGTACCTGCATAAGCAATTGACAGAAGTAGAGGGTTTTGATCCTACTTCCGACGATTACTATGCCGAAATAGATAACCGTATACGCATAGAGTTTCCACATAAGTTCCAAACAGCTAAACCTAAAGCAACCGGAGGACCAAAAGTGGCCTCTGCGAGCCGAGGGGGTGGGAATGGTAATGGTCGTAGGGAAATCAAACTATCTCCGTCTCAAGTTGCAATTTCAAAAAAACTTGGTATAACTGAACAACAGTACGCGAAGCAACTGCTCCGCATGCAAAATTCGTGAGGAAGGTTAAATGACCGAAAGAAGCCCACGCACATCCCAAACTAGGGAAAAATCCTCCAGAGCAAAGCCTTGGAGGCCACCGTCAACACTGGACGCACCACCCGCTCCGGAAGGTTTTGTTCATCGTTGGATTCGTGAGTCAATCATGGGTTATGACGATAAAAAGAACCTGTCCGCTCGCCTTCGCGAAGGTTTTGAGCTAGTTCGCGCCGATGAGTATCCAGATTTCGAAGCACCAACCGTCCAAGACGGTAAACACGCAGGTGTTATTGGTGTTGGAGGACTGGTACTTGGTAGATTCCCAATAGAGACACGTAAACAGCGCAATGATCATTTCCGTCAACAGACGAGAGATCAAATGACCGCCGTGGACAATGATCTCATGCGGGAGCAACATCCGTCTATGCCTATCATTAAACCTGAAAGGCAGTCTCGTGTAACTTTCGGTGGGAACAAAGGTTCCTCCGATTAAAATAGGATCTGAGCAATGGCTAATATAGATGCCGCATTTGGCCTTCGGCCTTACAAAATGCTCGGTGCAGGTGCAAACACCAACGGTGTTATGTCCTTCGATATCCAAACTACGGCGACAGCGGGTACCTCCAGTGTAATTTACGAAGGCACCCCCGTTATCCCCTTAGCAAACGGTATGATTGACATCGTAGGTGCCGCCGCTGGCGGAACTGTACCTATACTGGGCGCGTTTATTGGTTGTCAGTACACTGACTTAAACGGCACTCCTACGTTCACTAATAAGTGGCCTGGAACTGCTGCTGTCAAGTCTGGTACGGCTGCAACTGCACTTATCGCAGCACACCCTGATCAGTTATTCCTGATCAATTGTGATGCTGCCGCAGCGGACTTAACTGTCCATGCAAATGCTAATTTCGCCTCGGCGACTAGTGGTAATGCTACTACTGGTATGTCTAGTGCTGAACTGGCTGTCTCAACGGTGAACACTACCAACACTTTAAACATGCGTATTGTCGGTTTTGCTGATCAGCCAAACAGTGACGATGCAACTGCCGCAGGTCGTTTGGCAATTGTTCAACTCAACAATCACTTCTACCGCTACGGTGCTAATGGCACTGGCGCAGGTGTATAAGGAGAATAGGAAATGGCGATTACTCGTTCCCAACTCCTAAAAGAACTTGAGCCAGGATTGAATGCCTTGTTCGGTCTGGAGTACGATAGGTATGACAATGAGCATGCCGAAATCTTCGAGACAGAATCTTCAGACCGAGCGTTTGAAGAAGAAGTCATGTTAGCAGGCTTCGGCCAAGCACCTGTTAAGGGTGAAGGCGCAGCTGTATCTTACGACACAGCTAACGAAGCGTTTACTGCTCGCTATACTCACGAAACAATCGCGCTTGCGTTTGCGATCACTGAAGAAGCCGTTGAGGATAACCTCTACGACCGCCTCAGCTCTCGCTACACACGCGCTTTGGCTCGTAGTATGGCTAACACTAAGCAAGTCAAAGCAGCTTCTATTTTGAACAATGCTTTTGACACTAACTTCACAATTGGTGACGGGGCTGCACTTTGCTCAACCGCGCACCCAACTGTGGGTGGTGGCAACTTCAGCAACACGCTTGCTACGCAAGCTGACCTCAACGAGACTTCGCTAGAGCAATCATTGATTGACATCGCAGCGTTTATCGACGAGCGTGGCCTGAAGATTGCACTGCAAGGCCGTAAGCTAATTATCCCTCCTGCGCTGCAATTCGTTGCTGAGCGCTTGATGGCTAGTAACTTGCGTCCAAGCACTGCTGATAACGACATCAACGCGATACGTAACATGGGTATGTTGCCTGACGGGTATGTGGTCAACCACTTCCTAACAGACCCTGATGCGTTCTTCATCAAGACTGATGCGCCTAACGGCTTTAAACATTTTGTCCGCTCTGCGATCAAAACTTCTATGGAAGGTGATTTTGAGACTGGCAACGTGCGTTACAAAGCTCGTGAGCGTTACAGCTTTGGTGTGTCGGACCCACGTTGTGTGTTCGGTTCCGAAGGTGCGTAATCGTTTCACGTGAAACGATAAAAACTGAGGGGGGCACTTGTGTCCCCCTCTTTTTTTGCGTATAGTTTGACTCGTAGGGCATCACAAACAGCTTAACAGACAGGTCTATGCCCCCTGATTTTGCACTTACTGTTGAGCTAATCCTTGTGCAAGAGGTATTTCACTATGGGTACTACCACCTTTTCTGGTCCTATCAAAGCTGGAACAATCAAAGACACTACTGGAACTACTGTCGGTACAAATAAAGCTAATGTCGGCTTTGTTTTGATGGCGCAGAGCGGCAATGTTGTTTTTGGTGCTAATGGTTCAACCACTGTTGTTGCAACACTCCCTGCTAACAGCCAAATTTACCAGATTGCAGTCGATGTTACGACTGCCTTTAATGCGGGTACAACCAACACTCTCGATGTTGGAGATGGCGTAACTGCTGACAAATATGCAGACGCATTGGCGGCAGGAGCTCAAGCAAGAGTACTGGCTACTTCTGATGTAAGTCAAATTGGTAATTTAGTGGATATTGGTGTGTCTGATGTGGACGTTACAGTCACATACAATCAAACAGGCACAGCCGCAAGTGCGGGAGCCGCCACAGTTACTGTCTTATATCTTCAAGATAGAAACCTTTCTTGATTAGGAGGTTGATATGGCTGGTTCTGATGTAAAAGCTAAACGGCTAACGAGCACTGGTTCTGCGGGAGTAGGTCCGGCTCGTATACGCCAAATACAGGTTTTAACGGACGCTGCCGGAGCCGGTCGTCTTACTATTACCGACGGTAACGGTGGAGCTACCGCTTTAGACATTGATTTTAAGAGTGACGACTCTCATTCGGTTAACATCCCGGATGAGGGTATCCGTGTGTCTGATATATATGTTTCGGTAGAAACAAATATTACGGCAATGACTGTTTTTTATAGTTAACGGGGTCCTTCTTTTGGCTAGTACAAAGAACGTAAAAAGAACCCCTTCCGGTAGGCTAACCTACCGAGGGGAGACATTTGCCGGATACAACAAGCCCAAACGCACACCCAATGGCCCAAAAAAGTCAGCGGTGTTGGCTAAAAAAGGGGATGAGGTCAAGTTAGTCCGTTTTGGCGATCCTAACATGACTATTAAAAAGAATATTCCGGGAAGAAGGTCAAACTTCCGCGCTCGCCACAATTGTGATACCGCAAAAGATAAATTTTCTGCGCGGTATTGGTCGTGTAAAGCATGGTAACCGGAGTAGCAATGGCTAAGACAGTACACGAACTCGAAGTTGAGTTCACGGAAATGCGTACAACTCAAAAGCACATTTACAGCAAAGTGGAAGAGTTGCATACCGACATGCGGGATGTCAAAAAAGCCTTGTTTCAAGCTAAATGGGTTTTAGTTGGTGCGGTAGTTTTTGGTGGTGTAGTTAATAGCGACACACTTTTGCAAATACTCAAGGGTTTAGGCTAGTGCCGATAACACGCGGACAAGAAACCAAGCAGGTGACTACAATGGCAAGAGGTCTGTACGACAACATAAATGCTCGTAAAAAGGCAGGGACTTCCCGCTCTAAAAGCGAGTCAACTATTTCTCCGGCAGCATACAAGAACATGCAAGAGGGTTTTCCTATGAAAGATCGTAAAAAGAAAATGGGTGGTGGTTCAATGATGGAGTCACCCCGCAAAGCTATGGCAATGGGAGGCTACGGTGAATCTACTAAGCGTAAAAAAATGCGCTACGGTGGCGATTCTGGTAGCAAAATGGTCAAAGGGCCATGCTCATAAGGAATAAATGATGGCTGTATCTGGTTCAAAAGATTTTGAGCTTGACGTTGCCGAATACGTTGAGGAGGCCTTCGAGCGTTGTGGGATAGAAGCCCGTACCGGCTACGACCTAAAAACCGCTCGGCGGTCTCTCAATTTGATGTTGGCAGACTGGGCAAATAGAGGACTTAATCGGTGGACGATTGAGCAGACTTCAGTGAGCTTAGTTCAAGGGACTGCTTCGTACAGTTTAGGTGCCGATACCATAGACATCTTGTCTGCCGTAGTGCGAACCAACGTGGGATCAAGTAACCAACAAGATATCAGTATTTCACGAGTGAGTAGGCAAGAGTTTTTGAATATTCCGTCTAAAAATACTCAGGCACGACCTACTGAGTTTTATGTGGATAGACAAATAAACCCTAATGTGAATGTATGGCCTACACCAGACCAAGCGTATACTCTGGTGTTTGATAGGTTAGTTCGTATAGACGATGCAGATACTCAACAGAATACATTAGAAATGCCTTTCAGGTTTTACCCCTGTTTGGCGGCGGGTTTGGCCTACTATATTAGTTTAAAAAGAGCACCCGACCGCACCCAGTTTTTAAAAGCTATTTACGAAGAAGAGTTTGAAAGAGCGGCAAGTGAAGACCGCGACCGAGCTAATTTAAAGCTCACACCGAATAAAGATTATTACGGGGTGTACTAATGACGTATGCCATTGGGATACAGTCTTTAGCTATTTGCGACCGATGTGGGCAGCAATACCCTTATTTGAGTATGCAGGTGGAGTGGACAGGGTTTAAGGTTTGTCAAGAGTGTTTTGAGCCAAAACACCCTCAGCTAGAACCTATCACTAAACCGGCTGACCCACAAGCGTTGCATAATCCTAGAACAGATAGGGTGGAGCCTTACAATGTGTATGTGGGTATCCCCGTTGTAGAAAATGAGTCGCTCGGCCCTGTTACCGGTGTCGGGTGTGTTGGTTGGGTAACGGTGGTTACGTCATGAGTTTTACTTACGGTGAGTTAAAGCAAGCGATACAAGACTATACCCAAAACACGGAGACTAGTTTTGTCAACAACTTGCCTATATTTATACGGGCAGCGGAGGAGCGCATACTCAAAAATGTGCAGCTTACGTTTTTTCGCAGGAATGCTACCGCGAACACTTCAGCGAGCAACCAGTATCTTGGTTGCCCGAGCGACTTTTTAGCACCGTTTTCGTTGTCCTATACAGACAGCAATGGTAACAAAGTGTTTTTGGACTACAAAGATGTTAACTATGTTCAAGAATATAACCCTGATGCTACAGCCACGGGTGACCCTAAGTATTATGCGTTGTTTGACACAGACTATTTTATTGTTAGCCCAACCCCTAGTGATAGTTTTACTGTGGAGTTGCATTATTTTTACCGCCCTGACAGCCTTACTTCTGGTGCGGATAGTGCTTCTACTTGGCTCAGTGAAAACGCAGAGTTGGCAATGTTGTATGGGTCTCTCATCGAAGCGTATACTTATATGAAGGGCGAGCCAGACCTTATGCAAAATTACGACAAACGGTTTATGGAAGCCGTGGTCGCACTGAAAAACTTCGGAGAAGCGAAGGAAATCACTGACGCTTACCGCACAGGGTTGGTCAGAAGACCTGCTGTATCGTAAAAACATAGGTTTATATATCGTCTATTAAGAGGAAAGAAAAATGGCTATTACACAAGCTATGGCAACATCATTCAAAGTTGGTATTCTTGACGGGACATTCGACTTTAGCAGCGGCACAGCACAGACATTCAAAATTGCTCTGTTTACTTCATCGGCTACGCTAGACGCCACTACTACGGCATACAGCGTGACTAACGAAGTCTCAGGCACAGGCTATAGTGCGGGCGGAAACACGCTGACTATCTCAGCTAACCCTGCTTCAAGCGGCACTACAGCGTTCTTAGACTTTGCGGACACTACATGGTCTTCAGCGACTATTACTGCTCGTGGCGCTTTGATCTACTTGGCTGACGGCGGCACTAATCCTGCTGTTGCAGTTCTGGATTTTGGTTCAGACAAGACTT